>Ga0157364_1004194_pt1 | contig 14319 bp, 11 predicted proteins | sample AttsexASBM2_FD_111476 | JGI IMG/M metagenome (GOLD analysis project Ga0157364, IMG submission 111476) | Fungus gardens microbial communities from leaf cutter ant in Ribeirão Preto, State of São Paulo, Brazil - Atta sexdens ASBM2 | ecosystem: Host-associated > Fungi > Mycelium > Unclassified ... | reverse complement strand
TATATATATATATATATATATATATATATATATATATATTTATATGAGGACCAGACTTCCAAAATGCATTTTGTTCAAAATTTAATTTTTTTAATTAAAGATGGCATAATATTCAGTGTTGAGAGATTCATATTTTAAGCTACTCTACAATGTTCTGAAAGCATTTCTACACTACCAATTTGAAAAAAAACTTAACATTCCAATTTGTGCATTATGTCCTTCAACTAGAGACAAATCAAATATATATTTGTTTAACATTCTTAGCAACTGTTTAGCAATTTTATTAAACATTTTACATCTTACTGAGCATCTTATTAGCAAATTGCTTTCTTTCTCGTTTTCTGAAAATTATAAATTTTGAACAAAACGCATTTTGATAAATCTGCTCCTCGTATGTATGTGTATATATGCAATATCTAAACTTATATAATTTATAAAAACCAATAGGATTATTTAATTTTTAATATTTAGTAGAATAATTTAAAAAATGTGAAGATTTATTAATTTAGTATTAAAATGTTTAACAAAATCCGATTATTCCGATTACACGAGCTATTATTTTCTTTTTCATGAATAAAGATAAGAATAGCTGGAAGATATGAATGGAAGTCCACCTCTTTTGTGCAAGGATTATCTGAGACTTTTTATTGAGCGTTGAAATTTAATTAAACCGCCAGGAGCAATTAAATAAACATATGGCTTAAATTTATCGTTAGAAATTAAACCGCGTGTTATGCTACGTAGTGTGCGAGAATAGAAATGGAAAGGGCATTGTACTAGAAATTTTTGACGATTATCGCACGAGGAAGCTAAAAAGCTTGCTCACATTTAAAACTTCTCCAGGGAAACGACCGCAATTGCATCTACATGCATTAGAATGTTTAATTTTATAAGGCTGCTGGCTAATTTCGCCTCTGGGAATAAAACCTGGCAAAATCTCATTAAATAAATTAGAAGTCAAATTATCCTAAACGCGGAATAGCTTGCATTAAACATTTGTCGGAACAAGTGTCTCACAATTGTTCCAATAAAAAATTCGCCAATTTTTATGCAAAGTGAAGAATAATAAGTGCGTGCGTGCGTGCGTGTGTGTGCGTATGTGTATATGTAAATAATTAAAAATAAATAATTCTCGAAAAGATATAACAATGTAATTTGTTTATTTTTAACATATTTTGATATTACAATAATAGTACCATAATGCGATTAATATTATTTTTATTTTTTAGATTAATATTATATTTGTTATATAAAAAATAGGATTCTAAAATTTATTCGCTTGTTTCTTTTAGTGAGTAAAAAACGTTGGTACTTCTAATGTTAACTCAATGATAATAAATTGGATGTACATAAATATTATATATATATTTATTACTTATATTTATTAATATTAGATTTATTAAGATTTATTAGAGTTATACAAATTATTTAAATAAGGATATGTAAATCTTATCTACGCTTGTTTATTTTCGTATAAAATGCCACAAGCAAAATGCCAATTAATCCAACATTTTTCGAAGGATAAGTTTCATGATGCTAGCATCGCCGCCACTTAAGAGCTATTTCTTAAAGTTAGCTGACGCTAAAGTCGACGTATTATCATCGATTAATCAACGGCTCCGCGAAAACAAAGGGAAAGAAGGGCGCAGTCTACTTTTTCCTCGGCCCGCAAACTTTATTCATTCGAAGTTCACTCGCTTGTCGTGGAAGTTCAGCCGATTACTGAAACGCGGATACATCTCGCTTCTATGCAACGGGGCGCAAAAGTATATTAGCGAAGTTAAACTCGATCCCGACGACGGTGGGCCGGAAGCAAAAGAGCACAAGGAATGTTTAAGAAGTCCTTCCCTTTTAACATTCGTTCACGATGACGGCGTCATGCAAAATACTTCGAGGACTTCGTCGCTCGCAAGAATGAATAGAATTTACTTAATAGCCCCTACTCTATTTAATGTTAACTAATTAACTCTTTGTGCACGGCGACCTCATTTTAGGATCACATTTAGGATCACTTTTATTTTATAAATTGCTCGCTCAATTTTTCTGAAACTTGGCCTATGTAATTTGATAATGCTTTATTCGAATTTAAGATCAATAATAAAAAATCAAAATGGTAGATTTAATATGGTAGACAGAATTTCCAAAAATTTGATTATCATAAAATTCGATTTTAAGAAGGTTTTAATTATAAAATAATGTTAAATTTTCTTTACATTACTGAAATTCATCAATTTGTGTAAATAATTAATACTGACTTTCAAACTCTGATTATAAACCTTGTGATATTAAATCCTCCTTCAAGGAGGTTATCCAAGTTACACATTCAGACTCAGAGATATCAAGAACTTCCCAAAATCGAATTATCTCCTATAATCGTTTTACAATTATTATTTTTTTAAAATTTAAATTTTAGAATTCTGAAACCAGAATTGAATTCATCGATTTCAAAAACCTCTTTAGAAAATAAGCTCTACTATAAGTTGCTTTATTGAAAAGCTTCAATCCTCAAAGGATTACGCGAGAGCTAATTTAATTCTTTTTAATCTATAATAGAGATTATTGACAATTTCGCAATTCTGCAATTTCGTACACTGATTGATTGCTATGACGAGAGAAAAATGGGTAATACAGAAAGATGGAAGGTTCCTATTTTACAGATTGCATTTATAGGATACACAACAGATGGATATGCCGCAACTTTTATAGGAGTTTTCGAGTAACGAATGACGCGTGCCTCTTTTCGTCGAAATTTTGCGAGCAACCGCGACTTAGTAAGTTTGCGCACGACGGTACAAGTTCAGAATACAGGCTATCTATAATATAATCTAATAAACGGCCGAGCTCGTAAATCTCACAAAAGTATCTCCATTCATTTATAGTTGGTTTCTCTGAAAAAGGAAATTAACGATAAAAAAGGAAGGAAAAGAAGGTAAGAAAGAAAGGAAGAAAGAGATGTTAAAGAGATATTAATATTAATGTAGTTTGTTACGAACGAGCGCGTCACGCGAGTGAAAACTCCTCGCGAAAGTGAACCTCCGGAAATGTTTCCTTGTCTACAGCATGTGTGCGAAACGCTCGCTCGCGAAATGTGGCGACTCAATTAAAGCGGCCAAGTTCTTCGAGAGTGCTGAGAAAATCACGAGGCCAAGAATTGCGTAGACAGAAGGCGGAGAAGTGTAGTTAGACATCCCTGCTTTACTTTCACAATTAACCCTCGGACGCGCAAAGCATTTCCCCGCAATGTTAAATGATACATCCGCCCTGACAGTCGGAATCATGAAATAGATTTAACTTACAATTGCTGATTTTAACTTAACAAATACCGCATTATGAGCTTACATAACGAATTATTAGCTTTCACTAATCACTTTTAATCATTTTAATTTAATAATGGCGAGAATTTCTATTAAACCATGATCGATTAATCAACGTGTGCGTGTTTAGTAATATTAATTTTACAATAGTAAATCTTACATAATTGATTAACTTTGATTAATCAGGTTTAATGATTTTATGGTAAAATAAACCCAACATAACCTCATCAGGTTGTGAAGTCATATAAATCACGAAAAAATGATCGCTTCAACTAATATTACTCATTGGCTTCTATTTATTTGCATTATTACGCTTTGCATTAAGTTTCCTAATTACGTCCATGTAAAATAATAATAATGGTTTTATATAGTATGACAATGATACGCAATGTAAATTTCAAACTTTGTCAAATCAAATAACAAATTATAACTGCTTATAGTATTGTAGATGTATATAATAGAACTAGTTTATTTTTTCAACTCGCCGATATTAAATGCAGTAAATGCAATCGTTGAATTTATTTATGTAAATCAAAATGCTTGCGTAATTTCTCTCTCAATGGATATTATTAAATTTTATAATGTAACAGCAATAAAATTTTCCTCAAATGCAAATTGAGTAGAAATTAGGTAAAACATCTTTTATACGGTACATTAATTTAGAAGATTATTTGTATTCTGCATTATAATAAATAAATGCAACCTTGATCATAAATATGTATAAAGCAAAAAATTGACGTTTAGAATGTTTAGCGTAACGGTTTATATGATTTTTTCAAACACTTCTGACAGTTAAAAAAAAAAAAGAAAGATGAATATTCATTTATTTTGTGCAGGCAATAATATGAAAAACATTTTTTAATTTTTTATAGTAAATGAAGTTATCTTAAATGTTTCAAATAATGTTGTGGCAGTTTTATTAAAAAATAATATTTATTTTAATATTTTGTTGGTTATCATGACTTCTTGCCAGTACTCTTTTGAATAAATAAATTGGAGATGCTTTATACTTACCACGACTGTATATATTCATCAATATATATTCATTACGAGTCTTATTTATCGATCATCGAAAGAGGACCGTCTTTCAGTATAAATGATAATCGACAAATGTCGTATCGCAGCACTCATATTTTGCGAGCAAATTGCTCATAAATCGCGTGTTATTATCAGAAGTTCCTACAATAGCTATCCACGTAATCTATCGGATAGGTTGGCAAATAGGTGCATCGGTTATGTGGAGCATAAGCTGCTATTCGTGCCCTCGAATCGACGGCAACCGGCAGCCGAAAGCTACGTAACGATTCATTACGGATGAAGTATATGAGCTAGCGGGTGCATCGAAAATACTCAGCAAGTAGGTTAACCGGACGGCTGCAATTTTAGTTGGTGTATTATTAGAAAAGCCAGGACGCGCGCCTTTGTCTATAAATCTTAGGATAATTTCAATGGATACATATACAGTAGTATTCGCGGTGCGATCATTCACTGCGAAAGTCGTTTCTGGATTTTCATTAGCTACAAGAATTTGCCCCGACACGAAAGCAACCTTATCGCGTCACGATATCCGATCTGACTTCGAAAATCGTCAAATGTTGATAAATAAATATCTGTATAATAGTATAGTCATGTAGATATTTTTATGTATACTTCCATAATATACAAATATTAATATTTTGTAGCATATGATAAAGGACGTGAAATATTTAAAATTTAGAGCGACGTATTCTATTAAATCTAAAATGAAGTATATCCTTACCGGAGCTATAATTGGCAATTATTCACGATAGAAACGCGATCTTATTAGTGTCATGGCGAAACAAGATGGCCGAGATTACCGGACCGGTTAGGGTTTCCGTATCGCGCGCACAGTTGAGTGTCATCTCAGGACTTGAAATCGTGAGAAATTAGCTGGATCGGTTGTATGAGCACTTAGCACGATTGATTCCCTTGAATACGGCAATTTCTGTAAAGGCCTTACCCCTTTCACAACCGCACCTTCATCCCTTCTATCCTTAATGCGATCACTCGAAGACAGTATACAGAAAGTTTATACACGAATATATATACGAGAATGTATATATAAGTATATAAGTATATGTTTGTACATACATGCGCATATACATGCTATATATGTATATCCATTTGTAGTCTGTCACATCTGAAATGTTCTTGAAATGAAATCAAAATGATAATTCGAATCGGTTTTACGTCCAATTCCGCGGGCCGCGTGCTAATTGGACGTTATATGAAAAGAACTTAAAGAATCTAAATCATTTTACGATTATTTTAAAATTTATTTATTTTAGCCATACATAATTACGAGTAAAAATTTTTTTAAATATTATAATAATTATCTTCTTTAATTAGATTCAATTAATTTTATCGTTATAAAAGAGGAAAAGAGAGATAGAAAGAGAGAAAAGAAACTGTGATTAGCTAACACAATGATAAACGTCATTTAATAACTTATTCTCTATTTTATATATTTAGATCATACATCATAACTATATAATAATTAAATTCAGGTATAATAATTAATAATGAAGTTATAATTTAATCTCAAAAAATGAGTACCATTATATATAATTTATATTAGAAGCAACATTGTATTTCTTTTATTATCTGTACATTAACATGAAAAAAAAAAGATAATTATGTATAGTACATCATCATAATAATATCATAATATCATATATGATATTATGAAGATATTATGATGATGTACTACACACAATTATGAAGATATTAGAAGAACAATAACTAACTGAACTATATATTTTTCAATAATTTAAAGTTAATAACATGTGCAGCCAATTGTCAAAAGTATTTTTAACTAATTTAAATTGATCTAACATTTGGATCAATCAAACTTATGGTTATTACGGACAAATACGGTAAACTCATATGTTTGAATATTTTCCACGGACGTATGTATTGTTATTGGTTTTGTAATTGCTTTTAGCGCAAGTGGCATGGCGTGGCGGGCGGAGATTGGCGCAGGTTTCATCAGTACGTAACGCGAATCGAATAAACTATTGAATTCGAGCGTATTAATTAATTTTCATATTTGATACCGATGTGCCGATGCTATATGGCAATTGTCAGGAATTACATATTTTTCCGTCTCGCTAATCGGCGAATTGTAATTACATTTTCAGGAAAGCTGGATGGGCGACGGCCGACGCTTTTCATTTAGACATACCGCGTGTGTCGTGATAATCTATATTAAATACGCAAATTAATTGTTTCATCCGAATTTAATCATTTACTTAATTAATATCATGCAGCGGTTGAAGCGGTTTGAAATTTACAGATTGTGTCGCACTCCCGCGCAATCCCGTGATACAATATCGTCGAGACGGAGAACAACTGTTACACAAAATAAAAACAGGGACTCTATTCTGAAAATAAAGATATTAGACAATTTTTGAAATAATATTATCTTAAAACAATTTTTTAATTTTGACCAAGAAAAACAATATCGCACACTTGCGATCTCTTTAGCGTCACCAAGCGTCGAAATAAAGGTCACTTTCTCGCTCACACATGTACACGCATTGTATATGCGTTCGTGCACGTGCACACGCAGGCATACACGTCAAATTGGAGATACGTATTGCAAGGTGCGAGTGCAGCTTGTGGCAGTTCTATCCACAAATTGGCGACCGATCGAGCCACTAATTACTCGGGCCGGACGTGTTTTAAAAGCTGAACGGTTACGACCGATTTACGAGATCGCCCGAGGCAGAAAGAAAAGGGGAGGGGGGAGAGGGAGCGGGGGGCGGAGGGCGGAGGGGATTGCGGATGTACGGTCTCCTCTCGCAATCCGGTACGGATCACTGCCGAATGGTCCATTCATCTAATCGTCCATTCGTGCTTCAACATACTGGTCACGCATACGATTTGAACCGCGAATATATTCGGATGCGTTATATTCGATGCATGTGTGTGTTTAAGTTTTAAATGTAAAAGAAATCAGAGAAAACTGATTATATCAAATTCTGTGGATCTTTGTAAGATATAATAATATTATTTGAAATATTTCTTAAAATTTATCACTTTTGTAGATTTTTGATTTTTGATTAATTTTTAATTTATTTTTTTACACATGAACAATAAAAATCGTAAATTGTATTTTTTCCGTATTCAGTTTTTAAGAAATAAAAATTTATTTAAATATTTAGATTAAAAAAATTTATTTAGATACTTATATACCAAATAGAATCTTTGAAAAATATAAAAAAATAGAAAATTATTTATAAGAAAACATAAAGATCTTATTTACAATTAAAGTAATTATTTAGTAATTATTTATCAAAACCACTTATTAATTCCCTTGAACGTCTTGCAAGATTACTTCACAATATTTCTAGATAAAACAGGGTATTGTAGATGTTCAAGTAGATAAGCCGATATTGGTGGTCAAAACTGAAACGAAGCAGTTTTAGATGGTGAAAGGAGTTCAGAAAGCAGCCATTGGCCCGTAGTAATTTAATTTTTACTTGCTAATATTCAACTCGTTCAAAAAGTTTTCGTCTGGAAAAACAATCACAATCGCGAAATGGTACGCAAAAGAAGTGACCTAATATTACACATGCTAATGAGAAGTTGTCCACGTGACATTCCTTCCGCTTCTGCCCTCCTCTTTCTCTCTCGCTCTTTCTCTCCATGCAACTGCAGCGAGCACTTCCGGCTATGAGTCACAGTCGGATGCGTGCGAAATTACATCGCCATGCCGCGCGCTAAATTGTCCCATAATCTTGAAACTAACGTTTCAACGGTCAACAGCTTGCACCGCCAGCCAGCACTTAACGGCCGCGTTTAATAACTAACAGGACTCGTCGAGTCACTCCACGAAAGTTTGTCTCTACGCTTTGTCGCCGTTGCTCCTGTTGAGATATGTGCGAGATCTGCGTATTGTTAGCAACACGTGGATAGTGTAACATTTTAAGATTATAATTAGTAACAAATTCGGATTCTTTGAATAAGTAATTAAAGTTCGAGTATTGAAGAAAATGTAAAGTATTTCATAAATGTTTGATAAAATATTTCATGAATATTTTTCTATTTTAATAGAATATTTTATTTTTAAATATATAAATTCAGAATACACTGCTATTCGTTACTGCTATTCATTTCTGAAACAAAGTTTTATGAAGCTTGACGAAATAATAAAGTATCATTATTATGATACTTTTGTCACTATTGCTTAAATTACAACTTCCAGTAACAGCTTATGAAAAACGGTTAAAATCTATCGTCCTATCGATCATATGCGTGCGACGGTGCCGTGGTGTCGAATTGAAACATTTCGCTTTCACATTCGTCGTTGCGATTAATTTTTCTCGCCAGCGCGGCACGGGCGCATAAATCGAATCACGACTTCTATGAATAACAGGGACAGCCGATGCGCGCGCTTTTGTCTCGCAAGATCAACGACGTTATATCCGCGCGACCGCAACAAATTATCGCGGAAAACCAGCTCGCGTGTCGCGAACGATAAATCGAAGGGGGGGCGTCGCGCCGCGACGCGTCGTGTCGCGTCGCGTCGCGTCGCGTCGCGTCGTGCGCCATCGATCTTCGTCAGAAGAACGATGCGATGCGCGACGCGGCGCCTTGCAGCGTGTGATGCAACGAGAGGATGGCGGGCCGTGCCAGAAGTCGACCAGGTTAACCAGAAAATTGCAAGGCACACACAAAACTCGGCTGCACAATGGAATCTTAATTCTGCGAGAGCAGTGGAGTTGAATTCACTCCGAAATCCAGTTCGTCCAACCACCCCGCGCGCGCTCCCGTCATTTCCCTTCCTCTTTCTCTCCCTCGTCGCGTCTTATTCTCTCTCTTTCGTAATTAGGAAGCAAACAGAGCGGCGGTCTTGCCAAGTTGGCGGAGTCGGAGATGAAACAGCAGTTTCCGTCCGCCCATCCTTCTTCCGCCTGCGCCGTAGACCGGTAGACCCCACGGGAGTCTACAATCTCTCTTACCTTACCTCCTTTGCCCGTTCTCTACCTCAGCTATACCCAGCATAGTCCTCTCCATCCTAAATCCGCCATCACATTTTCCGGTGTGTCGACGGGCCACCTGACTCTCTTCTTCAAGTCGGTACGATTATGTGGAAAGAGCGGGCCGTAAAAGGCGGACAGTATAATTCACTGCCAAACGCAGGCCACCGCAAGCGCGCGTTATTTCGCCTTCTTTTCCTGTCTTTCGTTCTTTTTACGACGCGCTGCAATATCCCTTCGAGATAGAGAAAGAAAAAGAGAGATAAGGGAAAGAGAACAAATTCGATGTGAAAGATTGAGATCTGTTTTATAGCTGCCGTTTCGCGAGGAGGTGTACGATCTTCGAACTTTTTATGTCATAATTATCTCACGCGTGGCGATTGCTGCTACGTCTAAAAAAACTAGATATTTTCGAAACGCCAGACTCAACATGCCAGAAATTTATGGTAATATCGCTTGATGGCTCAAATTGATTGCGAATTTTATATTCTATTTTATGTACATAGCGATAAAAAATATTACAAGTTCTGATAGGTATAATCTCAGAACATATTCCTTGTTTTTAATAGTACGATGAAATTTCACTCTAACTTCATATTACTTTAATTTCGTTTTCTCATACAATTTTTTTCTCAGCAGTTTTCTAACATTTTTATGACTTCATGTTTTACGATGTACATATATCTTATCTGTTAACTGGTGGTGGGTGAGTCATTCGAAATTCGATGAGTATTCATTAATTTTCGAAGATTACTTATGTACATCCTTTTTTATCGCAAAACATCTGAAATTCGAACTGCCTTTTTATTACCATTTTATATATACAGCCTTGACCAAAAGTATAAAGCACTCCTACAAATTGATGCAAACGTTTCATATCTGATGAAAAATAAATTAAGGAACAGTTTTATTGAAAAATAATATGTTTATAATAAATTTAATGTTTAGTTTTTCTTTGGATTTTATTACTTCCTTTTTCAAAAAAATGTAATAAACTGCCAGTATTTAATACTTATGGACAAGACTGTATATTTATACGTGAAATGATTTTTTGATTATTCAGTAAAGTACGGATCAAAAACCAGCTAGTCCTCCGAAGCGTCTATTCGAAGATTAATTGTGAAGACAATATAAAGACGATATAAAATTTGTTGCGATGTTACTATGCTTTGAAAAAAAAAAGATAATGCATTAGAAAAAAAGTCTGGATTGCGTTAATTGGAATTCTGATTGAAAAATCAGAATTTTTTCTGATTGCATCTATGATATTCTATCATAGTTAAAATTATCAAAATTCTGATTGATTAGAGTTTTTTAGTACCTTCATTTTCAACTAGAAAGTTTTTCTCAATGTGATATCTAGCAATAATTCGCATTGATTAAAATGTATTGAAGTGTAATCTATGTAGTAACACGAGGCATTAAGGGAATCTCAAAGACAATTAGTCACATTGTAAATAGCACTTACACACAAACGATTTATGTTCATCATTGACATATCATTAAATATATCTCATTCATGCATGCCACCCACACACACCCACACACACATACACACGCACGCACGCGCGCGCGCATGCACACAACTTTTATAACATTTACGTTTTAATTAGACGTTTAAGTTCAATTTTAAAAATTCCACTCTATCTTTTCTATGTAAATTATTAGTCTGAACTGAATTACTATTTCGTAAGTACAGATTGCATAGTTTTTATATGAAGTAAATGTTGTCACGACAGCTCTGCAGCGTAATATTGGGCTAAGAAATGGTAAAAATTTCAATTTCGAAATTTTTTTCTCAGCATAAACTCTACCTCATAGACTCCACGTATTAATGCGATATATTTTATCAGTTATCCCTCTTAAAGGATCCTAAAGTCGTTTGTATTACCGACTAAACCATACAATTTTTGTATAACACTTTTTTTCTTTCTTACTAATTTGAAAATCTTTTTCCAGGATTAAAGAATACGCATTAATACGTGTCAATGAGGTGGAATTCTATGCTCTATGCTGAGAACAACAAAAAATTTCGAAATTGAGATCTTTACCATTTCTTAGTCCAAGATGGCGCTCCGGAGCTGTCACATCGTGACAATATTTGCTTCAGATAAAAACTGTACAATCTGTACTTACGAGATAGTAGTCCACAAAATTAATAGTTTGGATGAAAAAATAGAATAGAATTCTTAAAATTGGACTTATATGTCTAATTAAAGTAATTGTTATACGAAAATTTATGTGTGGCGTGCGTAAGCGAGATATTGATGTAATGATGTGTCAACGATACATAAATCGTCTGTGTGCAAAGCACAAGTGCTAATTTCAATATGACTAATCGTTTTTATGTTCCCTTTAAGCCAACACAACATGCATGACATGCTCGAGAGTGTGCACGCATGCGCCTAGTTTCACGCGAGTTTCGTCGCGTACACATTCATCCCGATTCGGAGATACAGGAAGCTCAGCCGGCACTCTAATTCCATAGAGTATCTCTAGGGAGCGGCGCGGCTGCGATGAAAATGGATTACCCAACACCGCCGCCGATCCACAGCTGTCTTATTCCTTATTCAAAATAATACGAAGCACACAGGTATCAAGAGACATGGCAGTGTTTCGGCGCTAAGATAAGCGCATATCTCTCATAGCACGAGACTAGCCGTGTTCCTTTACACGAGCTGGCGAGTTGTGAGGAATCAAGATTATCAAATCTCAATAACTGAACTGATTTCAAATTCTACGTATGCTCAATCGATAACTTCTATTCGGATTATGTAATAAAAGTACTTTTATTTTTTTCTATGTGTCCTACATGCGGAGATATTGCGAAAAATAAAATTCGGATCTGTCACTTTTTAAGTTACGTCGTTGTGATTATCATATTCGTCATTGCCCAGCTAGAATTGGAGGGATAGGTCACTTATCTAAACGATTTCGATCGCTAAGACATTTAATGAACGAGTTGAAAATAAGTTAACCAAGATCACATAAGATAAACAGTGCATATGTAATATAAAATAAACGAACGAATGGAATCATTTTTACCTCAACCTTAGGAGGATTAAATAAGCACGAAAGATCCAGCTAAGAGGTTAAGGGTTTAACACCTTTAACACGTTAAAGGTGTTAAATAATATAATATTGTTGAAAATGACGGGTTGTATTTTGGAAGCAAGAACAAGAGGAAAAATATGAAGCGCTTTCCACTAAATCCAATAATTACTTAATTTTGCCATAAACGTATGTATATTTATCTTTTTACATTATTAATGTTAATTATAATTTTATTGGAAGAGAAAATGTCTTTGAATGAATTGTGATATAATAATTTCTTTTAAGAAGAATTAAAATCATTTGGATTGAAATAGAAAGATCCTTCAATAAAATTTAAAGATATATATTGAGGTTTCATTGTATAAAAATAAAAGATCATATCGTTTATTTATTACGTAGAATTTAACTTGGCGCCAGTTATTGATACCAAATTTTTTATACAAATAATACGTATTATTAGAGTTAAGTGAACAATAAAGATAGTATCACTTGGGTTTTACTGTTTAATTTGATAGAATTCAACTTGGTCAGTTAAGACAGTAGCATTTGGAGCTTAATTTTTTAATTTAGTACAATAGTTTTTTTCGATGAGTATAATTTTTGACGGAAAATTAAAGCTGTCATTACTTGAATTGGAATACGAAGACCTTCAATAAGAATATTTTTGAAAAGAATTGAAAGTACTATTACTTGAGTTGGAATAATAAAAAATAAATAAAAAGACACATAATGCATCACTTTTCATTATATTATTATACAATCATATTATTAAACAATAGTTTTTTTTCAAGAAATAAACAAAAAAAGTCTCAACCGGGAGATCATCATTCCGACGCGCTTGAACTTTTGGCTACGATAATTAGCATAGTGTTTGTTAATTAAAATTGTAAAAGTGCTGCCTAAATGGTGTAATAATTTTCATCCACCACGCGTTACAGACAATCGTTAAAATCGATAAGGTCGTATTCGTGAAGAGATCGAAATTCATCAACAAGGAAGAAGTAAGAACGCGCGAGCGTGCTCGGGAGATAAATGGTAACAGGTGGTATCCAAGCGTACCGAGTGTAATAAGTTTTCACGTAGACTAAATGCGAACCTATAGTTACGGTCCGGCTTTTACGGCCCACTATTTTTCATTGCCACTTTTCCTCTCGTTTACCGAAGTCTCAAAGTACAATGCGATGAAGATTATTGTTTCCTTTCTTGTTCTCATTAAATTACGCGTTTCTTTATTTTTGCACTATATTTGTCTCTGCTTTTTATTTCTATAAGAAAATTGTATAACAGTCGATAAGAAAAGTTTCATTATAATAAAATTATTTCGGATACTTTTAAATTAATATAAAATTTGATTTTTCGGATTGAAACAATTTTCATCATTTACTTTCATTCATAAGAAGATTGACAAATAAATGTGTAAATTTGAAAGTAAAATATCTGTAAAAAAACTTAGCTGCACCTTCTTTTAAAATAAAAGTTTTCCTATACATAATCTCCCTTATCGTCTTTGCTTGCGAGAGATTATGGCAATTTTACTTGAGAGACAAAGCGCTTATTCCAATCCCAACGCCTAGAAAAGTTAGTCCCCACGAAAGGACTTTTTTAATTAAAGTTAGAAATAAAGGTGTCGAGAAAACGAAATGCCACATCTAAAGCTTCCGCCAAGACGGGACTTGGTCCATAATCTTTTTGGCTTATGAAACTATTCTCCAAAATCCACTCAAACGCCAGTCATCCGACTTTTCATTATTCGTTCTTGTATATGTCTAACATTTTTGGCATGTACAATTTAATTTATTATTTTAGATTGCATAATGATGATTTTAAGGGTGCAAATACAATAGAAAAAATAAGAAATAATGATTTCAGCTTATCACAAACTATGTATTTCGATGTATCCGATTTCTGATAAGTAATTCCTTATTCTTTCTATTGTCTTAAAACTT
>Ga0157364_1004193_pt1 | contig 14322 bp, 7 predicted proteins | sample AttsexASBM2_FD_111476 | JGI IMG/M metagenome (GOLD analysis project Ga0157364, IMG submission 111476) | Fungus gardens microbial communities from leaf cutter ant in Ribeirão Preto, State of São Paulo, Brazil - Atta sexdens ASBM2 | ecosystem: Host-associated > Fungi > Mycelium > Unclassified ... | reverse complement strand
TGGGGTTATGTTGACAGATGCCCAAGTTTATTGTATGACGTCTATGATCTATTTATTTCGATCACCACTTACCGCTAAAGTCATCTATAGGAAAACGGCGGAAGCAAAGTTGTACACCTAATATATTATCGGTGAGTCGATTTTTGACGATCCCGTCGTTAAGATTGAGACTCACCCGTTCGCCAATACAACGTTTGAATACAGCGACGAGATAATAATACCCATACAGCAACAGGTTGTACACATTGCCGTGCGAAAGTTTTCTCTACGTCAAAGCAAAGATTGACGGTGAAAAAGAAAAACAATGCCAATGACACTTAAATAATGCGTGGCGTTCATGTTTGATGAGATTCAATATGAACTCAATAGTGTGGAGATTGACCGTAACAGAAACGTGGGCATAACTAGAGCGTTCAAGAATTACATGTGTAAGATGACGTACGACAAAATTTTGATTGCGCTGAACGTAGGATGGAATCTCTAGATCCGACACGGAGGAAGGATACTTTAATTTTTGCGTGCCATTCAGCATGCTGTTAGGCTTTTGCAAAGATTACAAACGCGTGATCGTCAACGCTCGCCACAAACGGTGTCTGCAAAAAGAATTTTTTAAATAAAAGTACATTAACGTATTTATTATGTATTTATTTTCCCTTCCTTTGTAATTCATGTATGTACGTATAAACGTATATATGTATAAACGTACGTATAAACGTATGTGCATATAAATGTATGTATAAACATACATATAAACGTACGTACAAACATATATATGTATGAACGTATATATAAAACGTACGTATAAACATATGTGTATAAAAACGTGTTGTGTTTATGTAACACTGGTGTTACCTTCTGGAAGATTCATACGCCAAGACGATGTGTAATAACAACGATTTTCTTTGTTATAACGATTCGAACCTTTATTGTTGAGTCGAATTTAAAATGTATTCAAAGCGAGCGGTAAGCGAAGCTTGTAGACCGAGTAACTTGTGCATTCGTTGCGTGTACTGGTAATTCGCACTTGGTACGACATCGAATAGTTTCTCACAGTTTGGAAGAAAGTATATTGCGCGCGGTAGCAAGATCGGCAAACCTCGTCGGAAACTTAGGCAATTCGCGCACACTACTGCCTGCCCTCGCGGTGTGCGTATACTAAGAAGTTAAGTAACAAAAATACAGCAGTAATTCGCGACAGAACGTCGGGATTCGCACTTTGGGATAAGAAGTATTACAACAAATAGATGATCCGTATTGATTGGGATCGGGAAGCGAACTGATTTCTCGCACGCGGATAGTGTGCGCGATCGTCACCTTTTCGAATGTCGCGCACGGGAGGATCGCATGCTATCTGAGATAAACAACGATTAGAATGAGATACATGTTTTGAACGGTCCTCGGTATCTATGAGCGTGTTTATTTACCATCGAGAATACATTCAAATCAACGATTATTCCGGAACATATCGCCTGAATGTATGCATTTGAAAGAATTCGCATTAAAGCGCGCAAGATACAAAATATAACAATGAAAATGAGTTAATACAGAATACAAATTCGGAACGCAATTTACGTTCGCATATAATTGACAGTTCGCTAAATCGGTGACATCAAGTACGTTCAATGGAAACTGTCCGCCATGATGAAATCTCTAGATTCTTCTCGTATTGATCATGACGGGTAGAAAACAAAGTTTTACAATTAGTCGCTTGTACTCAGAACGACCGGTTTTTACAGTTGCAATACGAGTTAATTCGTCATCACCTGGATGACACGCCGTAATTCGACCAAGTTCCCATTGGCTCGGTGGAACCAGAAGATTACGCACGAGATTTGGCCGACTTTGGCCAGACTTGGACAGTGCGCCATTTGGGCGCTGTTAAAGGGTATGCAAGTAATCACCAGACCACGACCTCCAAAATACTTCGGTTAATTGTTGAAGCATTTGCCAATGCGAAAGTCTATGTTTGTTTAAGTCAAGCACGCTTGGTTCGGCGGGAGTGATAAGAGAGGTTCCGACCAAAAAATGACCAGGAGTCAGAGCGTGAATTCGTCGAGATTATCAGAAACGGGAGCAATCGGACGTGAATTAAGGCATGCCGGTTTCCAACGTTGGAAGGAGCGTTGATATCTCTTCAAAGTTAGCGTGTGAAGAAGACCGATGCATTATTTTGAATGCTTAACACTTTTAACACCGGTCTCCCACAGACCGCCGAAGTGCGACGACGCAGGTGGTAGGAAATGCCAACGCGGTTCCGTCTGTAGCGAGTCGGAAGTTAGTAGTCGCGAGTTGCTTTCACATTGGACAATTCGCGATCGGCGCCGTGAAACATGGTTCCGTTATCGGAATACATGGATGTCGGTAGTCTTCGGCGAGAAACAAATCATTGATATGCTACTATAAAAGTAGGAGATGTATAATCACTGATGAGCTTTAAGTATAGAACTTTGGTCGTGAGGCATACGAATAACGATATAGGCCTTTTGCGATTTATCCCCCCCTCGACCGGAAGTCGTTCGAACAGCGATCAGACCTGCGGCCGGTATGGATAAAGGCGCGAGCGGTGCGATTGACTCTCGTAGCCGAGAGGTCGCCCATGAGTTTGACAGGCACGTCGGCGCGTTCACGCGTGCATAGTATGCATTTATAAAAAACGGATCGAACGACGCAGGCTCGGAGAATCCAGAATTCGTGGCGTAATGACGCGAGCGTTAATTAAGGCATACAACGTTCGAAGATGGTGCTGGATAATGAGTACTAAGCGGGTGCGCTTGTAAGATGATGGGATTCCTCATCGCTCCTGGGAGGCAAGACTCGACGGAGTCTTCCCTAAATACGAACAAGTCCATTCTCGTCCATATAAGGATTGAGAGCATAGAGCGGGCTGTTCTTTGGTACCAGGCGCTTATGTGTGTACAGCCGCGATCTCATTAGGAAACATGATTGCCTGCATGGTTTTGAGCCAGTAGCGTTTGGCCAGTACTTTGGTCAGTTTCTGAATTTCTTCGGGGAGTAAAGTCGCGGTATTCGCTTGCGGATTTTTAGAGCATCGGAGTCGATTTAGAAAACGATATAGATAAGCGGAGGTTCATAACAATTTTGGCCACGAAGAATAATGCGATGCGAAATCCCAATTGAGCGTAGCGTGCAAGGCACATACTGAAGATTCTGAGCGTTATTCGAGAGGAACATCGGAGAGTACCGAAGGGCACGAGTTCGGCCAGGATTTGGGAGGATAATGCAACCATAGAGGGCCTAAACACCATAGAGCATGTGTCTGGAAAAGATGGGGAGCGAAACCGCGAGACTACATTTCGCGGGATTGGTGTGCGTCGGAACATGACTCCATGAAACTCCGGGAAGGAGTGATTGCACAACCGAATGCGATTGGCGACAAAGGTTTTCCATCGGGAAGGTGACTGACTCAGCCAGGCAAGTATAATGGTGGACTCCGTCCAACAGTGATACTCGAGATTCAGAAGTTGGAGCGCTGAGCGCGCAAAATGCATCAAGCGAGCGAGAAACAATGCAGCGGATAATTCCAATCGCGGGACTCTGATGATGGTTTTAAGAGGGGCCACTTTTGATTTGGCAGCGAGAAAAAAGACGGTGATTGAGCCGTCTATATTAATGATACTAAGATACACTGCGATAGTGAAAGCCGCAGTCGATGCGTCGGAAAATCCATGAAGGGCGCAGTGTAGAGTGATGAGATCCGTAAATAGTCCAGCACGGAATGCTAATGGCATTAAGACACACGGACGGTCGTTGATGGTAATCGATCTAGCAATCAAGAAGTTGGCTAGGAATTTTATCATTCCATCGGCATTGGAGGAACCACAGTCGTTGCATGAGAATTTTAGCGGTAATACTAACGGAAGTAGTCCATGTTAAAGGATCGAAAAACTTAGCGATGGTCGACAGAATGGCGTTTGGTGCGTGCAGGTGCTGATGATACGATTACGTAGAATTGAAAGATATCTAGTTTAGGGTTTCAGAGTATTCCTAAGACTTTAACATGTTCGTTGTCTTGAAGAATCTTATGAGTGGCTAAACTATGATCCGCGGGATCGAGCTCGGACAATAGAGCAGTGGCGTTGCTCTCCCATTTTCGAAAGCGAAAGTCTCCTTTCTTTAGTAACTCGATTAATTGATCGCGTGTTTGACAAGCAAGAATCTGATCCGTCTGTGCCAAAAGCGCAATCGTCAACATATATCTGACGATGTAAACGGGAACCGCGAGCGGAAATTTGGCATCTTCATCGTCTATGAGTTGTTCTAAAACCCGAAGGGCTAAAGGGAGCGGCGGCTGTGCTGTAAGTAACGATAAGAAGGCGATAATCGGTGATTGATCCGCCGGAAGTAGGTTGCCACACAATGCGCTGGTAGTCGGTGCCTCGGGAGTCGATTAAGATTTGCTGATACATTTTGGCGATATCAGCGATAAACACGTAATAACGGTATTAGCGCCTAATAACTGCATTAAGGCAGTAGCTAAACTTCTTTGAAGTTTAGGGCCAATGAGCATGTAGTCGTTCAACAATGTCCCATTTGATGTGCGGCATGAAGCGTTGAAGACTACTCGTAAGTGGGTGATTGCACTGCTGTCACATAAGACAGCGTGATGCGGAATGTAATAAGTTTACTCTAGTTTGACAATTTCTGTCGGTGGATTTTTGGTCATATAATCGAGTGTTTCGTACTCTGCGAGAAATTCGCGGAAGCGGTAATTAGGTCTCGAATTAAGCGTTGTTGTTCCAAGCAGCGAGAGCTCGAAATAACAATAGAGCGCGATTCGCTTATCGAGATAGATAATCCGTTTTTAAACGGACGATAATCGAACGATATAGCATCCGTCCGGTGTACGAGAATGTGTAGTTCTGAAGTGCTCTTCGCACTGGTACTACTTCGAGGAACTTTCTGAGGCACTTCCTCAATCTCCCAAAAGCGACGAAGATCGCGATCGAGAGTTTCAAGAACAATTCCGTGATGTGCAAGCGCAAAAATTGACTCAATAGTTGGAAACGAGGCTATTAGTCCGGAAAGAATCCAGCCGAGTGTCGTATTTTGCGCGGTAGGTTCATGTTCGGAACTCTTTCGAACACGTTGAGAATGAGCATGCCGAAGAGATCGGCACCGATTATGATGTCGATCGGTTCCGAATTCATGGGGTTATTATCGGCAAATTCAAACCCGGCAACGCGTTTTCAATTATATGCGGTATTTACTTGATTCAATAAATATTTCGTTAATCGAAGTATAAACGCGGTCGTAGTATAGGCAGATCCATCGCGAAACGCCGGAGTAATCGTAATTTGGATAGCGTGACGCACGACGAACTGCATTTCGCTAATGCCGGTAATGGAAACGGAGCGATTAATTCTCGAAAGGCGTAAGCATTGAATAAGCGATTTGGAGATAAACGTAGAGATGGATCTTTGATTCAAAAGCGCGTGAACAATGACAAAACATTTATGAAGCGAATAAACTCGCGCGATTGCGAGCAAGATTTTGGAGCTCGGCGCTACGGTTTCCGTTAACAAGTACGGCAGTGTCAATCTCGCTATTCGTGTGTGTGGATGTCGAGGCTTAATGTCGACAGGCTTAAGGAATTATCAAAATGTAACAACATGTGATGCTGTTTACTACACTATTGACACGCGCGAGAATTTGTACAATCTTTCTTAGCATGCTTCGTATTGAAACAGTTCACACAGCTTTCTGGTTTTTAATGAATTCAAAACATTGGGATGGTGTTTGCTTGAGGAATGTAGAACATTGATACAATAGACGGTTCGCTTTGCATAATGAGCACAAGAATGGTATGGCGAGAATTTTCTTCTTGGAGATTGTCTGTGATTTCTCCAATGCATTCGCGAATGCAATCGCGCGAATGCGAAATGCGAGAAATTGATCAAGTTCGCGATAACGCGGGTAATCTACAATATTGCCGAGTTTAAATTCCCAAGCTTTTCGCGATGACTTATCGAGTTTTTGTGCAATTAGAAAAACAAGCCAATCATCTCAATGTTCAGTTGTGCAACCGAGATTGCTCAGGGCTTATATCGCTTTATTAGTTTGATTGCGAAGCGTGCGAAGATCGTTGGAGATTTCTATCGTGAGCGACGTAAATTGAAAAGCGATTATAAATGTATCGTAATAAGGCGATGTTTATTATCGTATCAAGAAACGAGAATATTCCATGCAAAATTATCATTGGTTATCACAAGATGATCAAGAGCGTTACTTGCACCCGTTACTTACACACGAATACAAATAACGCATACGCTCGATATTTATTAAACTCTGATCATCATGGATCATTGATTTATCGCGAAAGCTTTCCCATTTGTCGAAACTCCCGTCGAAGATCGACAGGTTGATCTTCAGAAGATGCGACGATGACTGGAACGAGTTATTAAGATCACTTACGTCATATGCAACGGGATAGGTTCGCGGACTTCATGGCAGTCTAGCCATATAGTCGGCAGCTTCGTGGAAAGCTGCCGACTATATGGCTGGATTTTCATACGTCTTCATACGTCAGGAAGTAGTTCTGGATGAAGTATGCATGGGTTTCTCGTCCGCAGCTAACGTAATTTTGTAATCTAGCTCCTGGTATCTGGCGAAAGTCTCCTTGCGAGGCATTGCCGCGTTATGACACGTATCATCTTGGCCATATCACCTTTATTTTTGAGTCGAATTTAAGATGTATTCAAAGCGGGCGAAGCCTGTTGGCTTGTAGACCGATAACTTGTGCATTCGTTAAAATGCATGATAATTCGCATTTGATATGACGTTGAATGATTTCTCACAGTTCGGAAGAAAGTATACTGCGCGTGGTAGCGAGGCCGGCAAACCTTGTCGGAAACTCAGGCAATTCGCACACACTACTGCCTGCGCTCGCGGTGTGCATATACTGAGACGTTATAGGTAACAAAAATGTAGCGATAATACGCGACAGAACATCGGGATGGTTTGCACTTCGGCTTTGGGATAAGAAGCGTTACAACGAATAGATGATCCATATTGCTCAGGATCGAGAACCGAACTGATTTCTCACACGGGGAAGGTGTGCGCGATCACCTTTTCGAGTGTTGCGCACAGGGGGGGGGGATCGCGTGCCATCTAGAGATAAACAGCGTGATTAGAACGAGATACACACATGTTTTGAATAGTTCCGACTCGGTGTCTATGAGCGGTGTCTATGTCTGTTTACCATCCGAGAATACATTCAAATCAACGATTATTACGGAACAAAACGTCTGTATAAACGTATGTATGAACATACGTATGTATAAATGTACATATGAACGTATGTATAAACGTGTATATGTATGAACGTATGTATGTACGTATGTATGTACATATAAGCATAGATAAACTCATGACAAAGGAAATACGTAGAAACGTGACGAATACGTACAACGTATTGCAACACGTTCGAAATTCTTGGAAAGAAAAGGAGAGTGTCTCCTGCCTTCAATTCCAGAAATATTAGCATATACATCACAATTTACGCGAGTGCAATCAGTCTTGCGATACCCACTTGTACGAACGATTGAAAAAATGTTTCGCCAAAAAAAGCGCATCGTACGATGAAAGAAAGTAAAGAAGGAATACCATATAATATATAAGTTTCAACATTTTATACAAAAAAGAAAATATTTTTCAACATTATATACATACACAATATGGAGCGTTGCGCGTGGACTTATTAAGCAGCTTACCTGATGAATACAGGCTACAAATTTTTGGAAATTGGAATCAACGTTGATCCATCGAGTGGAGATCGCCCTCGATCTCATTGCGAACATGATCGCTGTCTCTCGAAACGTGGATCTCTACAAGTAGTGATGAAATATTTACAAAATGCTTCGAAACGTATACAAAGACAATTTCATAAACGTTGGACCGCTAACGGACAGAGTTTGCACACTGATCGATGCTACGCTCGTACATGTCAATTTTTTATCCGTATGCATGATCGAAATGACGCTACGCCATATATTTGACTTTGACAGATGTATCGTTCGAATGATTAGTCCGACTCTTTGATATAGTTAATGTCAAGTATACGATTCTCCAATATTGCGAGAACGCTATACGCAATAGCGACATTTTTAATCAGCTCGTCAATTGCAAGCTATTAACTTTAGTTTTTAGTATGTACAAAAATCATTGTAATAATGGGTGAATAAAAAAATTATTCGTATCACTACATATGTACTATATACTTTCTTTTACTCCCCAGTTGTTGTATCCTTTGCCTCGACGCGCTAAGTAAAAAACCGTATTATAAAAATTGTATCATAAAAAAAAGGATATCATATTTTTACTTTATTGATTCATTTCTTTCGTCCTTTCTTCGATATCACGTTACGCATTCTGACATCGTTGTGCTCTTCTTTCTTCATCGTTATGCTCATCTTTTTCTAACATACGAGTTCTTATAAACCTACGCATTTTTGGGGTGGGTGGGGAGGAGGGGGGGAGGGGCGGCGAGATGGCGGCGACGGGTGGCGGCGATAAAAATATAGCGGAATGTCATCACGCTGATATTTATGTAACAGCGATCGGGGATCTTCGCCGCGCTGCCTTCCCCCTGTGCCTACGAGTACCCCCCGCGCCCCGCATTCCCTTTAGAGGATCTGAGAAACCGCTATAGTATACCTATTCATGTTTGGTTATAAGTACTTTACATTATAAGTACGCAAATCTGCTTAACTGTATTCATTTAAATTAAAAAAATCCTATTTGGATCACGATCTGATTTAGGCCACTCTCCTCTATTCTCGCAGAAATTAAGTGTCAGATTAAACATAAATATTGGATTAAAGATATTTGTAAAACTTATCGACAGAATACCAAAAGTTTGTCTTATGTTATCAAAACTCAAGGAGATTAAGCTTATAGAAGTTAAAAGTTTGAGAAAAAATATAAGTTTTTTTTTAGTAAAAATCGAAACAATAAATTTAAAAATATGGTGCGTACAAACTGTGTTTAAATTTTTCTTTATGTTACAAAATTTTCATAAATAAAAAGAAGATGTTGAAAACTTTTGAGTGTATATTGTTAGAAAAAGTAAAGGACGAGAATCGATATTAAAAAGGTATCAATTTTTCCCTCGCATAATGGCAAATTATTATTATTAATTTAAAAGACGTTAAAACGCGAATTAAGGAGGGTAGAAAAATTTGAAAAAAATTCAATTTTTAATTTTTTACATATTTCGTTAGTATAATTCTTTAAAAATATTTTCCTTTTATTTTTTTTAGAAATTCGCAAAATTGAGCTCAGGAGAACAAAAAATGTGAGGCCGTGTATAACAAAATACCCACGAACAGATAGAAGCTCGATTTGATAAGATTTAGTTTGTGTAGGGGTTTGTTATATTTTTATTGTTTCAATTATTGTTTTCAATGTTTTTATAAATGCTCTTTTTATATTTTATTTTATATATTTTATTTTATTGCCTACACGATGCCATTTCTGTATAAAAAATAATTGTAAAGAATGTTTTCGCATCTTTGTTTAAACTATATTAGAGGCATAATTATTGTGAATTGCATAGTGATGTACAATAATGGAAACATTAATTCGAAACAACTGTTGAAGAAATGAAAAACAATATCCAGGCAATTTAAAAATATGATGATAACATTAAGTACAGGTGATAGTCAATGGTTAATTAGCGCAATTCTTCTTAATATTAAATATATAAACCTTGATCTTGAATGTTACCATTCATAGTCTTCATCAGCAATTTCTTTTCTCACCTAACACAACAGTTTGACAAACAATTACAAAATAATATCTCCAACGTTTTTGCTCTTAAAAAATTGAATCGTTAACTATTGTGAGGTAAATTACATATTCACAAAGTTAATTAAAAATTATCGTCAAAATTTTAAAATACTAAGAGAACAATTTATGTCTTGTCATTTCGATCGTCGGTTGAATAATATTTTAAAATTTTGATGATAATTTTTAACTTATTAACAATGCACAAAATGTTGCATGCAATATATTTATTGTTCAGTGTTGAGGCGTCGATTGTGTGAGCTTGAGTTCCCACTCAGCTTTCGAAATTTGTGAGTATGTAATTTACTTCACAACAGTTAATGGTTCAATTTTATGAGGAAAAACATTGGAGATATTATTTTGTAATGCAATAATCTATTAATCATTATGTTAGAGGAAAAGATTACTGATGAAGACTCATGAGTGGAAACATTCAAGATCAAGGTTTATATATTTAATATTAAGAAAAATTGCGCTAATTGATAACTAGTTGACTCCTATCACTTGTACTTTATGTTATCACCATATTTCTAAATTGTTTAAAAAGGAGTTTATGAAAAACTTATTAGTTTATTAGGGTTAGTTTATAATTTCTCAAAATCTAGGCAATATTCGATCACAAATGCTCCAACAATGAGAAAACGCAGCACGATCTGGGCCCACTCGGACAAGATAACTGGTATACTTAGTAGAAAATTAATTATGACGGATCATTGAAACATTATAGCATAAACCTGCACTACATGCGGAGAAACGAAATGCGATGTCTGTGAAGCATTGTCTGACGAAGAACTATTATTAAAATGTGTAGGACATTATACACAAAATGCGAAAGAAGGTTTTTACTCATTTGTGTGGTCAATTGCTTCAAAGTTTTATTTTGCATTGATATAATAGAAATTACAACAAATATAACTACAGCGGTATTTAACGATGGCTCGTATTCTTATATGAATATAATTTATATACATTGTTAAATACCGCTGTAGTTATATTTATATTTATTATTTAGCAACTCTTTTTGCGGACTGAAAAAAAATCGCTAGCATCAATAAAAGAGACCAAAGCTAAAAAAAATCGACATTTTGCAAGAGTTAAAGCTGATTTAGAGATATCATTTTATAAAGCGGGAAACTTTTGAACTTCGTAACTATCAATTTTCTCTAATTTTTTTTCAAACTTTAATTAATAGTGTTTTACTCGAAATAACATTTTTCGCTGATTTTGCCACGATATCTTAAGAATGATTGTAAATACCGACTTCAAATTTTTTTTAAAAATAAAGATAACAAAATTTTCTATTAACTGAACTAATTTTTGCGTATAAAAATTTATTATTTAGTCCCGTTTTAATAATAAATAACTTGAATTTTTCGACATTGTTCTATTTTTAATCACCATTTTTAGAATCTTTACTTTCTTTTTCAGACTTTAGATTCAATCTAGACGAGAATCTTACCAAGAAAATGGCACCAAAAAAATTAAAAAGTTCCAATTTGTTACCTGAAATCGTGGCAAAAACGGAGCAATGCGCAAATCGCGCAGTCGCCTTTAAATATTAATATTGCCCTCAATTATTACATTTTATGAACTAGCTGATTTTAATCGTTGAGAAAGCATTCAAAACATGCTAACAAAAAAAGATATATGTTTATTCATTTGTCCACAGACATTCGAATTTTACATAATTTTCAGCCTTCCAATCTTTCCATCCCTAATAATTCACAATGCTAAACAACAATATTAACAAATTTTAGATATTAAATGTTTAATATCTTTATATAATAACTTTAATTTCTTCTAACAAATTAAAATTTTTAAAAATTTAGAATTGCAGCTCAAAAATTACAAAAAATATCACTTTTACTTACTAGAGATAAAAATTGACATCTTTTTATTGACATCCTACTTCCATTGTCATTAAAAAATTTTTTTATTTTTTAGAATCCGCTATTTTATTTGTGCTTTTTTTGTCGTATGGCAAGTTTTTCAAGCCCATTGATTAGTTGTAGGACAGAAAGATCCGAGGACCTCTCTGTCCTGTGTTCGTTGTACGTCAAAAACACTCAAATGAAATAACTCTTAAATGTAAATTAAATATAAAATAATATTGATGATAAATTATGAAATTTACCGCATCTAATAATTGTTGCACGCAAGAGCACAAAATATAAAGCTGTACTGTTGCACCTGATGTGAACATGGCAATCGAAATTGCTTCCCCAAACATCGTGGATGTAACCTGAAAAAAGATGTATTGTTATTAAATCATAATAAGTGATATAAAAGAACTCTCTTAGAAGTTCAATAATACGTTTCCTGAAGATTTTTTTGTGTTGAACACGATATTGTTAGCAGAATTTGAACAGGATTTGGAATAAATTGAAATAAAATCGAGCAAAATGGCGTTTTTAGTCATTTTTAACATTTTTTTGCGGCAAAAGAAGAACTCTAAATAAACTCAACAACACCTGAAAGTATAACTCAAGAAATTTCTAATGAATTTTGATTAATGATTATATGACATTTCTTCATAAAGTTAATTATTTGAACTATGGACTTTCTGTAAAATTTTCAAAAAAGGTATGCATACTTATACGTGTGCGTGCGTGCGTGCGTGCGTGCGTGCGTGTGTGTGCGTGTGTGTGCGCGCGCGCGCGCGCGCGTATGTGTGTGTGTGTGTGTGTGTGTGTGTGTAACATATGAGATGTTACAGAAAGTCTAAAATTCGAACAGCTAAAACTTGATGAAAAAAATCGTATGATCATGAACTAAAGTTCGTTTGAAAATGTTTGAATTATGCAACGTCTCATCCGGATGGATAATAGTAGTAGCATTTCGCTGCACTATCTTCAACAGATCTTTAAAGCTCCAAAAAATTCAAAACAGACTTTACTTTCTTATTTCTCACTGAATATATTTGCGTCGCGCGTCCATCATTGTTTTCCTATTGTGTGAATTCTAAACACGTAGGCATAAACTGCAAAAGTTTTTTGTATACGATCTTTCAAGTATGGGAAAATTCAAAAAGAAAAAGAGATCTTCTTCCTCGCGATCGTCTTGCGGACTTCGAAAATAAGATGGCTCTAATTGATATACTGCAGAAGGAGGTTAGGATGTCCAGTCATTCTTTTCGAGCGCCAGCGAGTTTCCTTCCCTTCCCTCCCCACCCAGTGTATCAAGCAACTAGAGATCTCGAGGTGGAATCCATAATTCAGAGATCTGTTTCAATCGGTCATTCCTCGCCTCTCATTGAAGAGCAAAGCGAACTGGCGGATCCAATTGTGGATTGACAGATGTGTATGATATTGCTGGATCTGTATTTGCGAAACAGGCACGACGATACGATCTTGGTTTTCTTTGAATGTTTGATATATTGTCCTATTGCATGAGTAAGTAATACCCATAGTTACGCATGTAAGAGCGCGTAACGCTATGATATGGTCGTGCGATATAACTTAATGCCACTGAGATTAGAAGAAGGAGAGAAGAAAGAGAATAAATGCAAAATTAAGTCTGTATGTATATCTGTATTAATTTATTTATTTTTACATATATGTATATATTTTATCGCATATTTTGAATTTCTCCTTCGCTCCAATATAATGTCATCATCTTCATCTGGATCCTTCCTCCGCTTTCTACCCAATCGTCTGCGAATTCGGCTCGCCTCCTCCTCCTCCATTTATTGAGCCATCTTCACCAACCTATCAAACATCCCACTTAATTGTGCAATGACATCCGCAGTGCCATGCCTGGAACAAAAAAATAAAATGTGAAATTAATATTGCGAATAATAGAGATATCACATTTCTCGATAACTTCACAGATATCAATCCGTCAAGGCTAAAAAATTTTATCATTTATATCTATCAAGACATCAATACTTATATAATATACTTATATAATATATCAAGTAATGTTGTGAATATTGTCGGAAATATAAAAGATAGAAAAAAATTTTTTAAACAAAAGTTGATTTCAAGAATACTTTAAAGTTATAGATAAAAAAAATTTTGTTTATTTTTTTGTTTAACAAAATACTCTCATTATTCATAATTTTTTTAAATTTTCAAATTTTTTTTTACCAAATTAAAAATTATTTTTTTACGAATTCAATCATTTGTAATAAAATTATATTACAACCATTTTCGAGAATTAATTATTAACGCTTTCATATATACACATATGCTCATATGCGTAAGTAATTATCATCGGAAGTAAAATATACGAAAATTTGAAAAAAATGTCTTAAGTAAAATAGTTTTCTATATGCTTTATTATATATGTATTTAAATTTTATATACAATATATTAGGTGTACAACTTTGCTTCCGCCATTTTCCTATAGATGGCTGTAGTGATAAGTGGTGGTCGAAATAAATAGATCATAGATGTCATACAATAAACTTGGGCATCTGTCAACATAACCCCATAGAAACATTAGTCGATTTGTGTCTGCATTATAAAGTTATTCTCGATTGAAAATGTCAGTTTACGAGCCAAATTCTCGTCATTT
>Ga0157364_1004192_pt1 | contig 14322 bp, 10 predicted proteins | sample AttsexASBM2_FD_111476 | JGI IMG/M metagenome (GOLD analysis project Ga0157364, IMG submission 111476) | Fungus gardens microbial communities from leaf cutter ant in Ribeirão Preto, State of São Paulo, Brazil - Atta sexdens ASBM2 | ecosystem: Host-associated > Fungi > Mycelium > Unclassified ... | reverse complement strand
TGGCTTTGAGGCGTTTTGAAATGGCTTGTTGAGTCACTCCCAATGATCGTGCCAATTCTTCTTGATTTTGAGTCTTACTCAAGTAATGCCTCCAATTTTGCATCTTCGAAAACCTTCTCTTCCACCGCTATGCCGGTCTTCGACGTCAAAATCACCGTTCTTGAAGCGTTGAAACCACTCACGACACATTCTTTCACTAATATCGGCCTCACCATAAATATTTGAGAGCATTCGATGAGCCTCAGCCGCAAATTTCTTCATATTGAAGCAAAAAATTAAAACCTCCTGCACATGACGAGAATTTGGCTCGTAAATTGACATTTTCAATCGAGAATAACTTTATGATGCAGACACAAATCGACTAATGTTTCTATGGGGTTATGTTGACAGATGCCCAAGTTTATTGTGTGACGTCTATGATCTATTTATTTCAACCACCACTTACCGCTAAAGCCGTCTATAGGAAAACGGCGAAAGCAAAGTTGTACACCGAATATACTAAAATTTAAATCTTCTGCGTTTCAATTTTCCTTCAAAATCGGCACAAACTTTCTGAATAACCCAATACAATATTCAATTATAAAAATGATTTAATAATTTAATTAAATTTTTCACTTTTCAATTATCCAAATAAAATATAATAAAAGCATAAGAAGTAGCGCACAAAGGAATACGGAACAGGAAACAGAAATAAGAATTTCAATATCAGAAACTATAAATTACACAATACATGATTTTTGATAAGTTGAAATTCTTATTTTGTTCCCTATCCTTTGATTATGCGCAACCCCTAATAAGCATTTAGCTCAAGTACAATATAAACAATTTACATTACTATGAAACAACATTGAGTAAGTGTCGGATAATCTAATCTCGCTTGGTTGACGTCGCGCGCCGTGATTAGTCTAATATTCGGGTTGTATTCACCTAGATCATTCATTTTATTTCTAATCAAAGAGACAAAAGAACGTAGCTCAATTATTTTTACATTACAACTTTTTTTAACTTGGATTAAGACGAAAAATTTCCTATTTATAATTTTGAATAATTTAAATAGCATTTATGGTTCATTTTTAAATAAAAACTTTTTTTTTATTCCAATTAGAAAAAAATTTTTTTTTATTCTAATTAGATTGGAAAATTGCATTTCAGAATATTGAATTGAGTTCAGAATATTGAATACTCATGTTGCACAGAAATTGCTGATATTATTTTTGAATTTAAGTGAATTAAAAAACTGTATACTTTCTATTCATAATTCCGAATTGAGTAGTATTCACGATGTACACAGAAAATGTTAATATTATTTTTAGATTGAAAGGCATAGAGATTCTATGCAATTCCTATAAATGAATAAAAATGCATTCAGGATTGAAAAGGCATAGACATTTGCTTTATGCAATTCCTATAAATGAATAAAAATACATTCAGGATTGAAAAGGATTCATTTTAACATTTATGAATCCGTATTTCTGAAAATCTGAATCCATTTTAATCTATTTCAATCCATTCTCGTTTGCTGAGTACATAAACATATGCGTGATGACGTTTTTCGCTGTCTTAGTATTTTTCACTGCCGCCGTCGTCCTTCCCAAAAATGCATCAGTAACAAAGGCTTACATACACTTACCATCTCTCTTCCTCTTATGTTTTGTCATCTTACCCGTCATTCTCATTGTATCTTCTTCTCGCACGCAAAAATATTTTATCACGTTTTTTATTTAATGATTTAAATAGAGAGAGACCGCTTAATTCGATCGTGACAGTCTGTCACAATAATATTGAGCGCGAACAGCTGGCGGCGCGCATAATATGATAGTGCTGTAATAAGCGCTGTAATAGCGATAATAAGAAAAGAATGAGTAACGTCATATACCCAGATATATAGTTTAAATATGCGTTTAGTTTTATATATAACATAATTTTACTATATTATATAACTATATTATATAACATAATTTAACTATATAATATAATTCTTATTATATAGTTCTTACAATATTTATAAGCAGGAACTTAATTTAATTTAATTTAATTTACTTAATTTCAAATCGAATTTTAAACATCCGCTTCCGATTAGCAATAAAATATACATTTATTTTTCACACTATTTACAATATCTAAAGCACTATTAATTCACATTTTATATTTGATTTTTTATTATTAATTTTATGCAAAAAATCTACAGCATCATATTTATCGATGATACATTTTTCACCTAAAAGTGTTATAAAATATTTAAATTTTTCATTGACGATATTGCATATATGGTACTGGCAGCTCAGAGTATACGTTCTCGACGCAATGTTTGAGTTCGAACATGAAGAACAGGATTAATGATTTCATATACAGACATGTTTTCGCGCAGTGTTAATTTGATTACGCTCACATCACGCATTTTTACGATTTCTATCACTAGAACTCTCTTGGACTAATAATGATGATAGTGCGATTGATTGCACGAACCGTTTAATATCCGCGCGTCTTTCGATGAAAGCCTGCTACATTGCACGAGGCAAAATTATGTTGTTACCTTGGTTGCAATTATAATTTCCACAAAAGACACAGATCCGACGTTTCTGACATCGGATCCACGTAGTTGTAAGCTATAGGAGTCAGTATAAATCTTCTTCCCAATATACAAAGTGTATGACGAGGTTTATTACAAGAAGATGCTCTGCAGAAAAATAGTAATATATATATATATAATAGAGAAAAAAGAAAACAAACTGTAGAAAAAAGGTATAAAAAAATTTATAAAGTAAAAACTTATTGTTTATAAACTTTTCATTTTGAATAGAATAAAATCTCATACATGTTTGGAAAGCATTGCAGTAATGATCTGTCTGAACGATTGATGCAATAACATTGCCCTAATTCTTTCTAAGTTTCGTTCCCTCCATCACATTTCTTCAGGAATACATATGGAATTGTTCAACCAACACAAGCGAGAGATCAATAATGCAAGCGCCGATATACGACAGCTTAGAGTAATAAAAGAACTTTTTAAGGACATTCAACATATTAATACGACATATTTCGCGATGACATCATGAATGTAATTTTGAGACATTATAAAATTGTATGCATAATGATATAAAATAAAGATCGAGATGCGACATTGCCGAATAGTGCGCATAATGATATATGTTCCACCCATTGTAGACCTATACTCGCCAGTATTCTCTATACTCTGTCTGCTACCCGTGATCCTATACTTATAGTATTCATGCTCTTTCTTCTTCCCTTATATTCTCTCTTACGTTCTCTTTTCTTCTTGCTTACAATTTTATTAAATATAGTATTTGTTTCACGATTTTTTAATGATATGATTTAGCAATGATTTTAATTTAGCAAATAATTATAATAATATTTCTAGTAATGTAATGTAATACAAATAGCTAAGCGTTCCTAATTATCAAACCATTATAAACTATTATTGAGTAGCTTTCGAATACTTATTGTACTGCGTTGTACTACTGATCAGCTATCATATTATTAATTAATTCCAAATAACTATAAAGAAAGAAGATTTTATACTCAAGGAGAAACAGGAATATGCTCAAAATTACGTGACTCTGCAGATAATGTTATATAAGAGAGCGAAAAAAATATTTTAGGATTGTGATGGAAATTCAGAAAGAAATAAAGATTAGAATTATAATTTCTTATCATTCAATTTTTATTTTAATAATTTGATTAATTTATTTGAGGAAAAGTACGTCTTCTTACCACATATAATTCTAAATCATTGAATAGAGGCAAGGAAAAAGGAGACTAAAAAAATTTTTTTAGTTTAGTAATATATTTAGTATCATATTATACATTTAGTAATATATTTAGTAATATATTTAAGTATCATATTATATATTTTTTATAACCCATTAATTTATTTCTTACTTAAATGTAACGCAGTGTAGACAATTTCATCTGAAGCGCACATTACTAATGATCACACTACATGATTGAAGTTTCATAAACTTCACGCAATCCTTTAATGCATCACATTTATTGTTAATAATACAATTTTTGTGTATAGTAGTCACAAATTGTTGATATATATTCTCTCGCACGCGATTTTATTAAATATGGTATTTATTTTATGACTTTTATGATGCAATTTTACAATAGAATGATACGAACACAATTTTAATAACATTTTAATGATACAAAGTCGACCGGACGCGCTTTCGGAAAGATGAAGAATTTTTTTGGCATGGTATACACAAATTGCTCGAAAGATGTATAGTTAGCGAGGGCAAGTACTTTGAATAAATTTGTTTTTGCTTCCTAGGAAAAAAAAATGTGTTTTTCTGACTAAAAAATAGCGGATTTAAGCTTATATACCTGGTAGGTTTTGACCGGCGCCGCAACATGTGATCGAGCATTATCTTACAGAGAATAATTTTATTATACCTGGAGTAGTAGTGGGCACGTTTTTTCTTGAGTGCTCGGCTCAATCTCATCAATTGTGTTCGGTAGAGAGCCCCAGTAATGGTCTCGTTCGATTTGAGCAACTCATAATATACGACACCAAGCTGATCCCAAATACACAACATGAGTTTTTTTCCATAAATATTCGGCTTGACTGTCGATGTTGAAGCATGGTGCCAGGTGGTCCCCATGATTTCCTCTTCTTTGGATTATCGTAATGGATCCATTTTTCATCACCAGTGACTATACGATGCAAAAAACCCTTTCGTTTATGCCTGGCAAACAGTATTTCACATGTGAAAAATCGGCGTTCAATGTTTCTCGGCTTCAGTTTATATGGAACCCAATTCCCTTGCTTTTGAATCATTCCCAATAATTTCAAACGATATGAAATTGTTTGTTGAGTTACTCCTAATATAAGTGCAAGTTCTTTTTGTGTTTGGCACGAATCTTCATCCAATAATGCTTCCAATTCCGCGTCTTCGTACACTTTCAGCCTTCCGCTACGTTCTTTGTCTTCGACGTCAAATTCACGGTTCTTAAACTTTTGAAATCACTCATGACAACTTCTCTCACTTAAGGCAACATCACCATATGCTTCTACAAGCAATCTATGAGCCTCAGCTGCAGATGTCTTCAAAAAAGAAGTAAATCAAAAGTTCCCGCAAATGACGCTTATTCGGCTCAAAACTCGACATTTTCGTACAAAAAAAAATATATGCTGATGCAAAATCGCTAATATTTCAAGGTTATGGTGTTGTCGGATGTCCAATCTTACAATATGTCGTTTTACATCAAACAATTTTAACTATAGTTTATTAGTGGCGCCGTCTTTTGCAAACGGCGGAAACTTATTTCTACTCCTAATAATATTTTATTAACTATTGTGAAAATTGCAAAATGATAGAGGACTTTTCAACTCAATTCGATTCACTCTATCTGCTCATAATGCTTGCTCATATATATATATATATATATATATATATATATATGTACCACTCTTTTCAAAATATATAAATATCTGACGGCTTTTTGACAATATTTCAAATAGAATTTAGCGAGTAATTTTTTGCAACGGTTGGCATCACTGTAGTCTAATTTCCAACGAGGATTTAAATCGGATCAGAATGTCAGAACCAATCAACTATAATCAAGTATTTCCCTGTTACAGTCGAACGACAGTAGAATTCTCAACTGTAGTTGGTTAGTTCTTACATTCTGATCCGGATTAAATCCTCGGTTGAAACTAGGTCAATGTCAAGTATGTATGATGTAGGCATAGTTTATACAGTAGTGTAACTCTCTGTCGGTACCTTAGATGGCCAGTGGAGTACGCATGCGTGAAATAAGTAAGTTATCTAGCGTTGTCACGATTATTACCTAAATTTCTTTCTTTTTTCATCCTTTTTTCAAATCCTTTGTCAAAATTTCTGGCAAAACTCATTAGACTCATTTATTTGTATCGCAATCCAACGAATTCGTTGAAGTGAATAAGTGCTATTGTAAGAATATATTTGAGCATATTAGAGCATGCTCGAATAAATTTGATATTGCAATGAAATAATTTAAATTTTATGAAAATTAATAAAAATAAATTGTAAATTTATTGAGAAATGAAAACGGTTCACTTGCACACTGTATCAATTACCCACATCACAGCCACTCACAGCGACCGGTGTCTAGGGCCTTTCCACTATTCAAACACTGTGATTGGTGTCCAATTGCAACGTGTCCATTGACATATATTCTTGAAAAATAAAAAAAAATGTAAAAAAAAAGGAAAAATATTAAATTAATTTAAAAATATATATTTGTATAAAGAAATATTATGTAATTATTTAGCTATAAAAATATTAAGAGAAAGCTGATATAAAAGAAATTTATATATATATGCCCAAAAAATAAGTTTAAAATACAATAAATAAAAAGAAATCTTTCTTGCTCTTTTTTATGTTACTTTTGTTCACTTTTTCACTTTATCACTATTTCAAAAATTAGACCAATCTCTTGAGATTTCTCATACAACATTTCATCAAATACACGTAATACTTCCCTCTAAATTTCTACTCTAACCATGTATGCTTGAAAGACAAATGTTTAAGTGGAACATGAAACGCTTATTTAAATAGAGAAAGAAAGAGAAAGCAATAAAAAAAGGAGGAAAAGAGACGTAGCAATTTACTTATTTCACATATGTGCACTTCATTTTGGCTGACATAAAATCAGAAGAGTTGCTACTGTATATATTATAATATAGGCATCACTGGCCCAGTTTCCATTGAGGATTTACATTAGATCAGAATGTAAGGCTGAATTTTCACTTGACACTACGCACTCATTTTGACGAATATCAAGCGTCAATTTTGATCACATGACTTGTTTTGATGCTGAAAATCAGCGTCATAGCGTCAAATGAAAATCTAGCCTAAGAATCAACTGCAATCGAATATTCTTCTGTCATTCGAACAAGGATCGTTGTAACAAGGGAATACTCAACTGTAGTTGGTTGGTTCTTACATTCTGATCCGGTTTAAACCCTCCATGGAAACTAGACTATTATGCAATCTTGCTGCAGCGTTTTTTCGTTATCCAATCAAAAGCTACAACTAAGGCTACTATCTTCATTTTCAATCATGTATTTTCACCTGAAATTTTCTAATTCATTTTTCATTTTTCACTCATCGAAATTTCACGTGAAACTTTACATACATGAACTTTTCATGTATAGCAATTATATTAATGCGGTATTGCATGGACAACTGAGCAATCCATATAATCTATAACCTATAACAATAGAAAGAAAAATAATAATGAACGTAACTGTGAAACAAAAAGAAATGTTATTAAAGTATTAAAACGCAATCCCGAATTAGTGAGGGATAGAATAGGCAGAAAAAGAATCCAGATATGGCCTCTAAACGGTAAATCCGGCCACTTTCGGCCCAGATATAACATCTAAACGGTAAATCCGGTCACTTTCAGCCCAGATATGGTCTCTAAACGGTAAATCCGGCCCGTATATGGATTCTAAATGGTCAATCCGGCCACCCTCGGCCTGGATATGACTTTTAAACGAGAATGGATTAAAATTGGTAAATTTAAAATATTATGTAATGTATTATAGTAATTGCTAAGAAATATATAATATAATTATTTGACAAAATATAATATTTTTAGTCTCATTTTTAGTCATTTTTAAATCATTAATTGTATATGTATATGTACATATATGTGTATATGTACGTAATAATAGTTTTTGTAATATATATTATTATAATAGTTACATGTATATAATATATATATAACCTCTCTTCCATCAATGCGATATTACTTCTTCAATTATTAATGGCGTCTGCCTTAAAATAAATTATCGGAAGACATGTTAGTTCCGAAATATTTATCAATTCTCTAGATTTCTGCTTTTCCGCCACCACGGTCCTTGGCTAAAAAATTCACGTGACAATTTCACATTTTCACAGTTAGGAAAATTACATGATTCCTCAAAATCATAGATGATCATAGAATTCACATGAAGCTTTTTCACTTTTCACATTTCCACTCTAAGGGAAAAGTTACATGATTGACTACCAGGGATCAGGGGATCGATTGTGAATTTTGAAAGGAGGTGAAAATTACAAAAGTGAGCAAAGGTTACTAGGTATTGACCAATTAAATTATGAATACTCTAGTGAATTTGCTCACTTTTGTAATTTTCACTTCATTTAAAGATACACAATCGATTCCCAGAAGACGAAGATAGCCTTAGCCATTGCTTTTACATAACGAAAAAACGCTAGTACACACATTATGGGAGCTTTCCAGCAAAAAACACAAGAATCATTCCTTGTTTAATAATCAGTAAGAAACAAAGACGGAACTGACTTTTTGTGCCTTTACTAGAAAGCTCTCCATGTTATCCCTTCCACTGACGCTGCGTGAAATTGCACCTTTTAATGTAATTGTCATAGCAACGACGCAGTGAAATATTTTGACATGGATGTTGATATTCGACCACGTTTGACCAATTTCGATAATGACTAACGTAATGTCAAATTGCTGTACATAAAGAATCTCGTTCAAACCAATTTACAATAATAATCCAAGAATGAGCGCAATCTTTAATGGGAGTGATAATAATGAAAACATTATTATTTTTGATATATCAAAAAATGAAAGAAAATTAAATGAAGAATTTAAAGTACTTCAACGAAAATTGAAAGGAAAGTGGAAATTTATCGAGTAAGTTAAAATTTATATTGAATAATCAACATTATTTATTAATTATATTAATCAATATTCTTATTGAGTTGAAAAACTTAAGTCGAGTGAATGTATTTTAGGAACAATGAAGTAATATCGCAAGAATCATTGACAAACGCCAAAATTCTCGTTTTACCAGGACCATTAAGTAAATTTACCGAACTCGAAATGAATTCTATCAGAACTTTTTTAAATTCTGGTGGCAATATTCTTGTCACGCTTGGAGAGGGTGGAGAAAATAAATCCAATACAAACATTAATTTTTTGCTAGAAGAATTTGGTATAATGGTGAATAATGGTAAAATATTTAGACAAAATAATTCTCTCTCTTCGTCTCTCTGTCTCTCTCTCTCTCTCCCTCTCTCTCTCTCTTCGTCTCTCTGTCTCTCTCTCTCTTTCTAAATAAATAAATAAATAAACAAATATAAATAAAAATTCATATTTTAATATTTATATTTACAGATAGTGTAATCCGTATGAGTTACAGTCAAACAATGCATCCTAAAGAATCTCTAATCTCCCAAGGCTTATCAAATAAATCTATATTTCTGAAGAATCATGATGAGTACATGTAAGATAACCTTAAAATATTTCTCTTGTAATTTCAATTATTAATAAATAATTATTTTAGTGATATGAAATTTTTGTATCCTTATGGTGCAACATTAAATGTGGTGCAACCATCTGTTGTTGCTTTATCCAGCGGATCAATCGCTGTTCCAATGAATAGACCAATCTGCGCATATCATTGTGTAAAAAACAATAATGGCAAACTCATTGTATTAGGTTCATCTAGAATGTTAACAGACACTTACATAGAAAAAGAAAATAATGATGCATTACGGGAAATGATTTTTGACTTTTTTGAAATAAAAAATGTCACAGAAAAGAAAGATCTTCATACAGATGATATAGAAGTAAGTTATTTATTATATTAGATAGTGACCTTTTTTTCTAAGTGTATAAATAATACAAATAAATATAACACAAATATTAAGATTTCTTAATCAAATTTTCTCTACAAAAAAGAATTGATAAACTGTATCTTTATGTACAGTTTTGGGAATACAATTTTGTACCAGATATAACACAACAGGCTGACAATCCAAAAGTTTGCACATCAGATTTAGATAATATTGACATACCTCGTGAATACACTAAATTATTTAAAAATTATTTTTATTCTATAAATTTAAATATGGTACCAGCCTGCATAAAAGCGTATGAGGTTTTAGGAGTAAAACATGAACCACTTACTTTGATTCCACCTCATTTTGAAGCACCTCTACCTCCCACACAAGCTTCAGTGAGTATATAATCTAATTTCTATATCTATTTCATGAATTTATATTCTCTTTTATGCACTTTATATAAACTTGAATAATTCTACAGATATTTCCTCCAAGCTTTCAAGAATTACCGCCACCTGCTTTAGAGCTGTTCGATCTAGATGAAGCTTTCAGTTCTGATTTATTAAAATTATCACAAATTACTAATAAATATATGGCAACGAAAGAGCTATCAAATGACAAAGAATTAGATCATTATATCAGGGAATTTGGCAGTATAATAAGGATAAATAATTCTGACACACACACTGCTAAAGAAGTATTAAATTTTGTTTTTCAAAAAATCTGCAGTTATAAGACAATGCATGATTGAAATTTTTTTATTAAAAGAAAATGTAATTTATCATAAATAGCTGATTGTATCATATTAATTGATTAAAGTTTAATAAAATGAAGAAAATATTGCGTTTATTTATTTCAATTTTCCTTTTCACATTTATTAATTTAACATCTATCGGTAATGCAGACTTTTGAGATTTTAGTTATGTTTTAATCGAGAGACAGCGGCGGTATGATAGAAACACAACCAGTCGTAATCGTTGCCTTTGTCACTTAAAAAAATATTACTTTCACTGAAAATTATATAATTTAAAAAGCTATGGTTGCTTAGTCTACAATAATAAAATAGTGTTTGTATTTTTAAAAAGATCTCTGACTTTTATGCAATTAATAAGTCATTACGAAAATGTCTGTGTTTTTCGTAAATACGTAAGTAAACTTCTATGGTTTTTAGGTTATACATTATTGCATTCTCGATACACTGTAAAATTGTAAAAGGGAAGATTTTCAAATCTACGAAATAAATAGAGCTTCGCATTGCTTGCACTTTTAGCACTCGACATTTTCGCTTTCTCTCTTTTTAAGGTAAATATGTATCTATCTCATTTTAAATGCAAACATTTGGGGATTTCATGCAACGCGAACAGACTATTCTTTTACTTTTTAAATGATTTAAAGTATTTTATAATATGTCATAATTTATTTTTTGCATACTTATTGCAGTGAGAAGTTTTTATATCGTAGAATAACAAGAATAAGTCGTAGATTTTATTGCAAAAATATTTAATGTGTATAAATATTATTATGAGTTAAGATTTTGTGTTGAGCGTACTTTATATTCTAACAAAACCTTTATTGGGCTTATAAAGCTTTTAATATATTTGATTAATATTTCTTAATTTTTTTTATCATAGAAATTCGTAACATATTTATTTATAATTATAGTATTAACATTAGGTACATATAATATATATATATATATATATAATTGAAATTTTCATATTCATTTGTACAGGGTATATAATATATATATACATTTAATAAAATCAATGATCATAAATTTGGAACTTATCATAATTTACTAACAATATATTCTTCCAGATACTTTCAGAAAAACTCAGAAATAAATTTTATTCAGCTGTAAATAGTTTATAACTAACTTTCTAATTTATGATTATGTCTGCTACTTTTTATACTCTGATCCCTACCTTCTATCATTAAAATTAATTCTTTGTGTATATATTTCATATATTAAGAATTTTTATGTGTTTAAATAAAAAATATTAATCAGCAGACAATGTTTTCGAAATAAATAATTGTTAAATATTTGTGTAATATAAAAATATCAAATAAATATTTAAAAAATATTTTTTTATGTTGTATGCTGATTGGGATACTAAATTGATGTCTATAATAAAAGTTTTCATAAATTTAATAATAATGTTCATAATAAATAAATAAATAGAATAAAACAAAAGATTTTTGTTTTTACAAGAGAATAGAATAATAAAAAAAATATTTTCTATATTAATAGAAATCAAGACAGCGAAGTGGAAGGCGACTCAAATGGTGACTTACAGATTGCCTCACCGGGCAGTTCCGAGGCTCAACAAGCATTGACTCATTTCTGGCCAAAAGTTATGGAAGAAATAAAAAACATCACAACTGTTAGTAAAACCAATCTAAAAAAAATTTACTTTTTCAGTATTTAAATAAATATCTTTGTTATATAGATGGATCTTAAAACGCAATCTTTACCATTGGCAAGGATAAAAAAAATCATGAAACTAGATGGAGATGTAAAAATGATAAGTGCAGAAGCACCTATGCTTTTTGCCAAAGCAGCAGAGATCTTTATACATGAATTAACTCTCAGAGCTTGGGTGCACACAGAAGATAATAAAAGACGAACTCTTCAACGAAATGATATTGCAATGGCGGTTACAAAATATGATCAATTTGATTTTCTTATAGATATAGTACCCAGAGATGAAATAAAACAAAGTAAGGCACAAAACGAGGCCACTGTACGAACATCTATGAACTCGGATCAAGTTCATTATTATTTTCAATTGGCGCAGCAGCAAGCTTCAACGAATCAAGGTGTGCAGAATAGTGGCACTACCACGCAACCTATACAAATTGTTCAACCTTCTAGTGGGCAAATTCAGACTATAAATATCGGCAGTCCAGTAGAACAGGTATTATTTTTTTAATTGATTAAAAAAAAAGAATATATATATATATATATATATATATATATATATATATATATAATAAATCGTTAAATTTCAATTTTAGGAGAGCACCAACACCACTACGGCCCAAACGGTTACGGTTCAAAGTCCACAGCAATCATCAAATCAACAAATTATTCAACTACAACAACAACAACAAACATCTGCCACACAAGGTGGAGGAATACAAATCGTACAGCAGATTGTCACTCCTAGTGGTGAAATTCAACAAATACCTGTAAATATAAAAAATTTTCTTTATAAAATCATCAATTTATTTTAATCCTGTGTGTCACTTTCAATCTTCTTTTTCTCTTTTAGATTCAATTGACTCCCCAGCAGTTGCAGATGATTCGCATGCAAGTACAAGGCGGAAGTAATCAACCGATTATAATACAAACTGCTCCAATTCAGACTCAACCACAATTGATACAAGTTGCACAGGGCTCTCAAGCTCCAGTTTTTTTACAAGCCTCCAGTGCTGATACCGAATAATATTATAATTATAACTTTAATATTAATTATAATTTTTTTTATATTTAATAAACAACATAGTATAATAAGAAAAAGATATTGTTAGATTGTATTAACTTATCGTAATCAAAATTACCTGATAAATTAATCAATTTTCAATGTTAAAAATAAACATTTTTTTAAATTTATGAGCAACTTGAAATAAAAAGAAAGAAATGATTGTTTGATCATTGAAATTAATTAAGGGCAGGCAATTAATTAATATCTAGGATAATGTATTGTGCTTTTCTATTCAAATTTCTAATATAATAACATCTACAAGATTAATGATTGTCATACAATATGTAATAAATATATCTTCATTGTAATATTGTCTTCTTTATTTGCTGTTTTCTAATAAAATGTATTGACAATTGTTAATAACAAAGAGAAAACCGAATTTTCCATATTCGTCAAAACGAATTTTAATACTTTTATTTGTTAGAAATTCTCACTTATTTCGTATAATCTCTCGTGTTGCGTGCCTTTTAAACATTCTATAGAAAGTTATTATCCGAAAATTCTTTCTCAAGATATTTTTGTTCATCGTAATCGTGCATCCAAGCATTGTTATAAGCTGATCGAAGGGTTGGTTACTGAAGCGAAATAAGGTAAATCGAGGCGATGTAAGGTGAAGAATAAAGATAAGCAGCCAACGCAAGATGTAATCTGATTCATACGTCGCGTTCCTTAGCCGCTGGCTGCCTGCTTCGCATGGCTGAGCTTAGAACTGGCTGGTGCAACTTGTATTATATTTCACATTGCTGCGGTTCTTGTCTGGCGAGTCTTGACGCTCACAATCTCTACAATAGCCTCCAAATGTCACGTATAACTGCACGTATAAATCACTTATTAAATCGTTAATACTCGCATTAATATTGTGCTATCAATCTTAATGTAAATAAAAAATAATTATTCATTTATCATGGAACGTGTATCAAATCGGAACTTGTATCATTATTATTGGCTGACAATAAATGACGAAAAAATAATGAGAGAACGAATGCGATATAAATGATTAAAATTTGTCTCTGATAGATTAACAAAATTTCCTGAAATTAAAAGATTAATTATAAATATTTAATTTTAACGTAATAATTGTATTCTCTTTTTATCTAATTTTAATTCATTTTCAGGAATCAAACACGAATAAAATATGTATATATATATATATATATATATATATATATATATATATATATATATATAAAAAAAAAAAGTGAGATACAAAACAAAAGACATTGGGCGCT
>Ga0157364_1004191_pt1 | contig 14323 bp, 6 predicted proteins | sample AttsexASBM2_FD_111476 | JGI IMG/M metagenome (GOLD analysis project Ga0157364, IMG submission 111476) | Fungus gardens microbial communities from leaf cutter ant in Ribeirão Preto, State of São Paulo, Brazil - Atta sexdens ASBM2 | ecosystem: Host-associated > Fungi > Mycelium > Unclassified ... | reverse complement strand
GGGGGAGAGAGGATTATTAATTTCGGCGGCTAGCCTGGCTATGTAATCGATCGGCCGCGCGCGTCCACATTCATGCTCATTAAAATAACCGAGAACTCGCACGCAGCTTGTACGTGAACGGTCAGGGACCGGTTAATATGCATGGGCAGGACCGCGCATTATTATTAATTAATCCGTTTAGGATTTATAGGGCGGATCGCCGCGTCGATGTACCGTATATCGCGAAATATCTCGCTTAACCGGATAGCGAGAGGAGTGCCGATCGATAAATTGGATTTGATCGAGGCGTCAAATGCTACCGATAATCTTAACTCTAAACTTCGAAGAATAAAAGAGGTAAACCTGATGTCATGCGAAAAATAACGAAAATTAAAGATGTGTTAAAATTTTACAATATCTTTAATTTTATAATTTATGAGGGTAAATCGTATTTGAATAGATAAGAAAATTGCCTCAAAGAGATAAAGTGTAAGAAATATTCAGAATAGTAAATTATTAGAAATGTTGATACAGAAATGTTTATGATAGAGATATGCAAAAGTATCTATCACTCTTTTTCACGAACGACAGAGTCTTGAAAGAATCGAATTTTATCTTCCGAGATATTCGAACATGCACAGCCAAGCTTTCATGTTTCTCTCGAGTATCCGAGTTACATCGTAGAGTTTGTAAACGGAAACCTCGAATGGAAGTTTCCTTTGACTCTTCAAGCGCCAAAGTACGCTGAATATCCACTTCAGCGTAAACTTCGGCGCAGGTAGAGTCTGAGATCAGTTTTCTTTTCCATCAACTTGTGTTTAGAGTCAAAAATTCTATAACCATCTGTCTATAAACACGAACTCTTTCGCGATGAAAAAGGAAATTGACAGAAATTATCAAACATGAACGATTGAAACAAATGTAGTTTCTACCTTAATTTTTAATAAATTTTTTTAACAAAATAAAACTTTTCTCGATATATTTACGGAAGCGTTATAAAGTAAATAGATACTTTAAAGCATTTTTACCAAAATGAAAAGTTAGTTTATACGTATAACGTTTTATTAAAAGATTTTCACAATATATACAGGGTAATTCATTTTAATCTTAATAGACAAATATTTCAAAAATATTCAATTTTACTCCAACATTCCAAAGTTGTATATCACCACCTGTACATTCCCCTTTATACCATACAATTTTTATTTGGAACATTTTTAGGTAAAATTGCATATTTTCGAAATATTTGTCTTGTTAAGATTAAAATGAATCACCCTGTAGAATGATCAAGATTCTTGACGGTACACACGATGTACAACATTCGTTACCATTTTGATTTCATCAGATCTACTTTTCTAATAAAAGTTAAACGTAACGAAAAGAATCGTTTCGTAGGATCAGATAGCGCAAGGATGCAGCATGCGTCACTTGCAGCGCCAGTGGATGAAACGAGCGAGACGACTGGCGGAACGTGTCTCGAATATCGTGTACATTCGCGTATACGTTCGTCGGTACGTGGTGGTAAGGAGCGAGATTACGGGCCGAGCTTATATTCAGGAAGCGGACTAGACGGTGCCCGGTAGCACTGCGGAATCCCAAATCCTGGGCAGGTTCCAAGGTATCGTTCACCGCGCGCATACACACGCGATGCCGAGCCGCGCACGCGAGATCGCTTAAGTATCGTAAAATGTGCCGTTATGCCGAGAGCTATCTCCTCACCTTACGAAAGATGCTATCGAAACTTGCTAACGATTTAACGTCGCGTAAAACGCCAGAAGTCGGCTGTAATTATACTATCGTGCGAGAATAATAAATCCTGATTTCCTCGTGAAATTATAAGTACGTTGTAGATATCCATGATATATCTAGCGATTTTATATAGTAATTTCTGCAGACTGTATTTCATTCTGTAAACGTTCGTGACGAGCTTAAATTTCATGTCAATGAATTTCAGTTAATCAGGCAATTTGTCACTCTATGCTCTATGACGCAGTAAAGTTTAATAATATCACCATGCAACCTTTGCGAACTCCTTTTAAATTTCCACATTAAAATGTCAAACTTTCTTACAAGATTTAACAAATTTATGAAAATATGACTTACTGTAAACTTACAGTTACAGCTTACAATAAAATAGCATGTATTATTCGTGGGAAAAAATGTTTTATGAATTAGAAACGCAAAGTAACAGTTCCACGTTAATTATGTTTATAGAGTCAGTAATGGTCGTGAGTATTCGAAAAATCGCATGTACGTAACTGAGACATTAAAGATATCGGTAATATATCACGATGGAAAATGCCGCTGTAGTGATCGATTAGGACAACGGTTCTTCCCATCAGATTGAAATATCCGGACAGAAATCGCCGTGTTCGAGAATCTTGAAGACTTGTCGCCCAGGTAGGAATCCATAACCGGCCGACCGGCAAATGGAGACGAGCCAGCTCCTCTTTGAGCCGGAGATGAAGTTGTAGAGGATCCGAATTGTAGACGAGCGAAAGGAGACAGGAAGTAGAACACGCTCGTTTCCGCGTACCGGTTTAACGGGTCAGAAGTTCCTCCTGCTTTCTTGCTCGCGTGTGTCTAATAAGTGCATCGCGCGTGCACTCGCGCGGTGTGATTTTACGAGCCCATAAAAGTGAGGACGCGTACTCGCGCCGGTTTAACGGCCGACAAATGAGAAAAAGCGGAAAGGAGAACTTCTCTCGAGAAAGAATGATGGAGGAAGAAAAGAAAGAACAAGGCGTTCGAACAAGGCCGCATCTTCCTTTCTTGACGATTGATAAATGCGTAATTGCGAGAAGAGAATGTCTTCTCCTGACTAGAAGATAAGTTTTCGAGCGAAAGCAGGTCAAGCCAAAGGGAAGAAGGAGAAGAACGTGACCTTCGTGTCGGATTCGTGCAGAATCCGGTGGCGGAAGGGTTAAATTGCAAATGGATCGTTTGTAAGTTACTGAGATAATTAAAATTCTGTCCGGCCGATCGAGAACTCGCGGCATTCGCGAAATAAAGACGATGACACGATTGCAATACGAAAAGCAAGATGAGAAACGACGAGGAGAATTTACGACGCTTCCCGACAAGATCACGTTCACTGGCTAGAGTCGATCAAGCTCGAAAGGAACGGAAAGGCGTGGTAACCGCTCCGGTAGAAACGCTCCAGGCAGAACGACTCGTCGAATCTTTCTGTTCAGCAAAATGCGATGAGCTGCAAATTCGTTGGAATTAGAAAAGTTTTGTTGTCTTTAGTGAAGGTAGTTTAGTGAAGACTTATTGTTAGCATGCAATCCGGATCTAAACAAGATGTTCTGGAAAGAATTTTCTGTAATTTTAATAAATACGGAAAAGTGAATTGTTTTTTTCATTAAATATTTCACAACACTTAGAATGGTATTAGCTTAAATATTAATAATTGTTTCAAATTGTAATATGAATAATTTTAAAAATCAATACAAAAAACTGCATCATATTAAAAATACTCAAATTTAAAAAGAAATTTTAATATATTATTGCATATGTATATCTGATACTATAAACGTACATGTGTATAGAACAAGAATGAAACGAGTGAAATCCACAATTCTGTCAGCCGACAAAGGGCAGCGAGATGAAAAGTTGAGAGAAAAGGAATTTACATGTCTTGACAAGATCGCGTTTCTCGACAAGAGTCGATCAAGCGAGTAAAACTAGAGAAAAACCACAGAGAAAAGATCCATAAGAGAGAAGCCGAAAAGCTGTTCTCTGTGGCGTAGGCGTCCCAAGAAAGCAGAACAAGCAGTCGGAACTAAAGGAACTTTTCCGAATTAAGTTTGATTCACAACAAAGACAGCATAGAATATATTTTCCTTCTTATAATATCATATTTCAGAATCAACATTGTATAACATAAAAAATAGGCCTTTATTTTTTTCCTAAAGAGGATTATGATTTTTTCTTCTTATCAACAAAGCTTTTTGGAAATAACGAAAAATGCTCGATTTTATACAACTCAGGTATTCGGACGTTTTATATCAATACTAATACTTGCGTTCTTTGTTCAAAAAGCTAACAGCTTCTGTGTTAGATGATTGAACAATAAGTAAAGGATATATAAGAATCTGTGAAGTTAGCACGCCATATTATCAATTTTCATTGTGACAAGGAATTGTAGAACTATGAAAAGTGCTACTGGAATTGTATTATTTTTTCACACGAATAAAATGTTGTGCCTACTCTACGGATACAAAAATCGGCTCCAAAAAATAAAAACTGAAAGAGAAACAACCGGAACTCTCTATTTAACAATAATCATAGAATATAGAATTCTGCTAAAATGAGAAATATTCGCTAGAATTGCGATAAGTTATTAGTACGACATTATTTTTCCAAGTGCTGTCTTCTCCCTTTAAAGTCTATTAAAATTAGTAATTGTTAGAACTTATTAATAAAGAGCTTAGTAAAGATAAATTCTTTTATTAAATATATAAATTAGATATATCTTCAAATATTTATTTTAATATCAAATTTTATCAACTGTAACACTATCCACTGATCCACTGGATAGATGAATTTATCGATCTGATGCCAATTTATTTTCTGAAAAAAATGATCGTACAAATAATATATAGTAAATGGAACTTTACTTGGTTTAAGCAAAATACTATTCCAGGAATGTCACCTCTGATCCCGGGATTCACCGATGAACAGTTGGTGACGACGATGCTTTTATATCATCCAATAAAACCGGGACCCAATAACTACGCGACCGCTGCGGATGATACGGAATTATGGAGCTTTCATAAGCCGCGAAAGCTCGTGTGCTAGTTGGTCGGCGAAAAACTTTTGTAACCCCTTCTCTCTTTGGCTTTTTTCCTTCTTTCTCTGCTTCCTACAATCATAAGCGAGGAAGGATGACGCGATCATAACCGACCATTTATGCTCGTATCTTCTCGAGGTTGAATGCCTCTCTCGAGAGAATTGCGAGGACATGAGGGGATGGCAGGCAAGTTAGAAGCAGCGAGAGGAGGCGAGGAGAGATTTTAACAACTCTCGTTGCTCTCCAACTCGCGGCGATCCCGCTCGGCTTAAGCAAATTGCCGAGGGAATTGCGCTTCAGTCACTCGCCTTCTACCCGGTTATTCAGATAATTTGCTTGCCGGTGGCGGCGAGAAAAGATCCTCAGCGGCCGAAATATTGCGATGCTACCGTAGATATCGCCATAATCGCGAAACATCAAAATGTAATTATCACAAAGAAATGTCTATAATCGAACATCAAAAATAAATAATATGTGAAAAATTCTCAAATTATTCTTTTAATCAACAATAATTGTTAATAAAGAGAAATTCTTTTATTTCCACGCTTTCTCGGTATTTCATTTCCTTTTTCTCTCTGTCCTTTTTTTTTTTTATATAAGTATCACTTCTGTCTTTTAAAGCTACAAAATACCTCCTGGTCTTTAATACGTTTCAGGCAAGTGACAAAAATTTCATGACGCCACTCGCCGCGACCTGTGAAAAACGACCGGCGACTTTGTCGCAAAGCGGCTCGAGTTTACCGGTAAAGCACCGCCTCTCGCTTTGCATAAATGTTTATACATTCGCAGCTTCCTCTTACGCCGGCACTGCCGTGAGGTACACGAGACTCATATGGCCTCCGGATAAAAGAGCGTACGGGAAAAGAAGCGAAGATTGAATAGCAGACGCGCGGAATAAGTTCACTTGCGTTCTCAAGCGAGTGTTGTATATCCTGTTTATTTTGGAAGTGAGCCAAACTCTTAAAATTTCGACTATATCCCAATTTAAATTTATCCTGTGTGATTTTTAGTTAAAAACGCCGAAGAATGAAGAATTAAATTAGTTGAATATCATTAATACTAACAATTCTTTTTAGAATTTTTAAACATATATATAACGAAATAAATTTACGATTATTTTGTTATTTATTACGTGACAATGATCTTACAAAGCGAGCGCAACAATTGTTTTCTTCCTTAAGATATTAAAATTAAAAAGAAAAACCACGCAATATTGTCTGGTCGATACGAATAAGATTAGGACATATTTCTATGATTTTTCAAACATCGGAAATAAGCTATGTGGTCTCTGTAAAAGTACCATGTTCATCGCTTGACAAAAGAAAACGTTTCCTGAATCGACTTTAGCTGTTTCCTTCCTTTGAATCGTCCCGGTCGTCTTCTTCCTTTCTGCTTGGCAATGCTACGGAGCAGTCTGCATCCATGAATATTTTAGGGACGAACAGGTCCGAAATGGCGGATCCTCACCCGCGGGATTCGGCCTATCCTAACGTCGGTCATACTTCACACCAAGACCCTTGGGGAAATCGCCCATTTTCCCAGGACCGACTACGTGATTCGCAAAATGTCCACGACATTAGAGACATGTCTTCGATGAAAAAGATCTCTCCTCGGTGACCATTTAACGCGTCGCGTGTCGAATATCTTTTTTCACCACGCCCAATTCCAAACTGAAGCAGCCTCTTGCCCTCCAAATTGCCTGTAGTGCTTTTCTATTGTGTCTTAAGTCTTACTCTCAACATTCTTTTTAAGACAGATGATTACCCCTGAGATTCTCCTTTTAAGGTAAACCTGACGATTCGGAATGTATCGGTTTTTTAGACGACAAAAAAGCTCTTCGATTACGACTTCGAGATCCAATTTCCATACAACATCATTCGATTTGGTTTCCCTTGCCACTCTTTTCTCCACCCAACCAACCTCCTACCGAAATCGTGAAATATGTGAAATATGTGCGTGCACACGCCTGGCACGCTTTTATATGCACCGCGGCATTCACGCACCGTGCGCGTGCCATGACGACGAAGGCGACGTCTGCGGATAAGGTCATTTGATATGCAAAGCGGGAGCAGCGTCGTCAGAGATCGCGGCGCGGGTGCCGCGGCTCGACTTTATTATTTCCCGAGTCACGTTAATACGACGATGGTAGATGGCCATTGGATTATGTGCAGGAGGCGAGGGCTATAATTTCCTTTGAGAGAGACAGAGAGGGAGAGACAAAAGGATAAGCGAGAGAAAAGGAGAGCGTTTCGAGATCTGTCCCTTTTGATTCTTGCCTTTATACATTCACTGTATCCACAGCTACTTCACTTGACTATTGCGAGCGGATCGGACGAGAATAGTTCGAAGAACGATAAAAGTCCACCCTACGTGGAGACATCACTACCACGGATATACACGTAAGGTGTACAACCCCTACAATTCTCCCACGCTGTTGCTTCGATCGAAGATACTGCCATCGAGCCTTCTTGATATTTTTTGCTTTTTCGACGTCTCTCTTTCGTCGCCTTTTTTCTCTTAGCTCCGTCATCGACGCCGATATCCGACTTCTACGATAGGAATCCGTGATCGCAGGAAACTTTTAACGCCTCGATGCACAGTAAGGTCTTTCTTGAAAGCTGATAGCCGGCGTTTGAGCGACGCGATATCTTAGCTATGAATCTTTAAACACGGAGGACTTCAAAACGAGCTAAAGATGCGATCTTTTGAGGGGCTTTAGATTTTTCGCAAAAAAGAAAAAAATATATTTCTAAAAGAATTTTAATTGTAAAAATATATATAGTTTATAAAATAATAGTTCCAATAAAGTTAGAGTCTGATAAAAAAAAAATAGAGTTCCAGAAAGAAAAGCGACAATCGTCGAGTTTAAGTTTTATTATCGATTCGACATTTATTTTCGGAATAAATACATTAGGCAAGAAAGGAAGCGAAAACGATTATCGTGAGAGCGGATGTTTGTCCATTTAAGGTGTTTTTTAACAATAATGATCGAGGAACATTATTACGTAAACGTTCCATGGTGTTTCGTCCTTTCTACGCTTCAGGGCGTACTTCGTGATCGTTGTTATCGACGACAACAGCCGTAAAGACGAGCGATAAAAAGCAACGACGAGAGATAGACGATTACGCGACTCCTTGCAACGAGCAGTCAGCAGCATGTCGGTAGGAAGCGGCCGGAAGCATCGTTTGCAGCTGCAACCGACGCGAAACGCGGTTAACCGGGCTATCAATTTTCATTACGAGTGAAAGCTGCAGCTTCGAGTCGAGGAGTGCCGTCGTCAGTCAAGAGTTTATTCGCTGTTGGATATACAAGGTCTTGAGAAAAAGAGGGAGGAAAAAAGAGAAAAAAAACGAGATCATGAAATCAAAAGAAGTCACACGAGGGCGCACGTCCCATTTATATTCCAATTTCCAATCTAGAAAATGAGGATCCGTCCTCATTCAATTCGCGGCCGGTTTCGAGTAATGGAAAACGATCTATTAAGAGATGCAGCGCTCTCATTGAAATCGATTCGAGTGGATCAAGTCATAAGTATTCATACGTCGTCGTTGAACATTGAAAAAAAAATCGTTTTTTGCGTGCTCCTATCTTGGCGGTGCAAACACTCTGACACTTTTACAATCTTCCAATCTTGACTTTATCTTAAGTTTATTTATATTCTTTGCAAGGCTATATTTTATTGGTAATCCAACTTGGATTAAAGAATTCAAATTGAAGATTCGAGATCGGGCAATCAACGATTCCAATTGATCTGATGATCGTCAACTATGCCATATATATCATGTACGATATATTTTGCTATTGACGTAGTTGTTCTATTTTCTACTTCGCTTTAGTGACTTATTAACAACGTCGTATGTAAGAACTCATTAACATGCCACGTGCGTTTATCTTCAGTATTTCCCTCATACGTCGCTAATACATTCCCAGATAATGCGCTTTTGTAGGTTTAACGTCGATGCATTGATGCAACAAGCTGTTAACATTGTCCCTCTTATCTTCCACTTGTGTATATCGTCTTTTATCGCGACGATAACGATGTGCGCATAAGAAACCAGTCTTATAGATCAAGAAATCGATGATCGTGAAACATTAAAGTGTTTTAAATAACACCTGCACATTTTCTATATTGGGTTCAAGGGACATGATCTGAGCAAAAATGAGAACAAAAATAACCAGACGACACGTCAGCGGTGTTAATTAATTGCCGCGACTTTGAAGTCACCTACTTTGTACGCGGCGTTTCTTTCATCTGCGCGTGCACCCGCGCAAGTTAAATTGGCCGAAAATTGGCACGGTGCCGAGATGCAGCCGCGAGACACGTTGCATCTGCTGCTACAAGCGGCTAATAAGTCGCACAAATGAGAAGAAAGTGAGAAGGAGTGAGAATACAATGGATAAAACAAGTCGTGGTTGAAAGACCTTTGCTGAAATCAGCGCACCAAAGGTGAGAAATTCTATGAAAATTCTTGAAGAAATTAGATTATTGTTATATTAAAAACATAAAAATTTTCCTTTTCTTATCTTACTAAAATATCGCTTCTTTATTTTCTTTAAGTACTTCGAAGTACTATCTAGTTCTTTAAACTTTCATTAAACATTTTGTTGAAACAAAGCAAAAGAACTTATCTTCGCTAAGGCACTTTATTAATAAGTCACATATGACTCGGATACGTGCGAGAATAATTGCCTTCGTGAAATAACTTACTTCAACATAGGAATATCTATCTCGTTGATATAACAGCAAAACGGTTCTATTCCAAATTGTTACGCGCAGCGTAAAGAGGCTGCATATAGTGAAAGAAATAAGGTAACTAGAGCCAATACGGGCGTATATTCAAAACCCTATTCGGTTGTTTGTAGATAATTACATGATTAATTCAATAGATAACAATAGTAATACGTGCAGATTGTTCATCTGATTCGATTGCATCAATTTATTGCTTAATTTGTCCACTCTGTTATCGTTAATAAAGCAAAACGCAGAATGTCGTGATTGTGACGTAATATTTCGTTGATAAATAATTATTTCCTATAATCCAAAAGATGATTATTAATTTCAGTAATTCATGTTATTGTAGCTCTACATTCAAACTTTACAACACCATATATTTAATTTATATCTTTGACGTAACGTTTTATTTATAATTAAAGAGATAAAACTCTTCGTCAGGTAGAATATGGCCAGTTTAGGTATGCTGAATGTAAAACATGCATCAATTTTAATGTTTTTTTTTCGTACTTTTGTTATTCCAAATAATAGATTCTAATTTACCTGCTAAACATTGTGAAAATAAGTATATAAGTAGATAAGTAAATAGGTAGATAAGTCTATTGTTTGTGCGAAATAATTTTTTATGTATTCTTATATGTCGATAAGCATGTCAATATGTTAAACTTACAATCTTGTAAAAGTAACATTGGATTATTTTCCATTTTTTTAACATTTTTTTTTACGCAAAAGAGAGAAACATGTATTTAGGTCATATTGGGTACATATGTACTCATTGTATTCCTTGCCTCAAATATAATATTGTTTCAGTGCCACTATATAATAATATATAGCGACTGGTTTTCCTGTCCTATAAAAGTTAATGGGAACTATTGTTTTCTGGCATGAAAAACACAAATACCAATTTTATTAATACAGAATGTCAGAACGTTTGTGCTATGAAATAAAATATCTCTCGTTATTTCTTTACAATGTCAAAAATTCGCTTGCAATGTTATATTTTGCGTAACGTGTCTGCATTTTTATGGAAAATTTAACAGTTAAAATAGCCTTTTTCCTTCTATTATGCTTTCCATTTCACCTCTACCTCTCTGCTATACACAAATCGTCTTAGTAAGTTATAGTTATAAGAGAAATCCTATACTCCACGTTAGAAAGCAAGTTCGTCAGCTATTTTGCCCTCCTCATACTTGCGAGACAATAGCTGACATGAAGATCGTCGTTTTAGCGCATTATCGGCATATTATTCGCATAAGAACACGAACTATGTTCACATCGAATTATCTACGTCGGAGAGATATGCAGATTTCTGCGCAATTAGAAAATGTTTTCAGTTATCAACGGAAATTGATGTCTACCTCATATTCTTCATATTGACTTGTTTTAAATATAAAAATAAATACAGAATTCATTTTTAAGTCATTGATAAAATTGTACGGACTATTAATCGACTCATTTTGCAATACATTTTCTTTAAGTGTCTCCCTTTGTAAATACATCCGAGATTGTCAAAACTAATCTTATGCTGAAGTCACAGGTCAGGATATTATCCGCTAATATGGTTTGGAAACAATAGCGTTCATGCAAGTCTTCTCGGTATATTAGCGAACACTTATCCATTCGTTGTGTGTCACGTATGCCGGCTTAAAGAATATATGAATGCAAAAACGGTGATAAGGAGCGACAACGAATTGTATGCTTCACCTGTATAAACATGAGACGCTTAAAAATACGCGCAACAATGTGATGTATAATCTGCACATTGTTGACAATAATATTAATCATTTCCTGACGTACATCCTTGCAATTTCAGACTGTAAATAATAAAACAATAAATGTATAAATAGAAAACTGTAAAAATAAAAGTTTTCATTCGTAAACGTGTATCTCGTTCATATCTATAATGTACCTTAATAGTATTTTTCAAGAAAAAAATAAAAAAATTAAGTTGCAATTTATCATTTCTCATCTGCAATCTGGATCTTCCTTATTATAAACGAAATTTCATTTTTTCTAAATTTCTCCGAAGGAGGACAGAATTTGGTTCCCCTTCCTAAAATATCTCGTTAAAAAAATATTTGATAATATAATAAAAATGTTGACAAGTAACTTTCAATTTATTTACATTTTTTCAAAGTTTAAAACAACAAAGAACTGGAATTGGACGGAAGGAGTACGATTGCAGAGGAAAGATTAATACTACGACAGTACTTTATGATTCATGTCATAACCGTTATCTTATTTTGAGCCGAGTATACTATTCGCGATCTGATTCATTCATCCAGTATTCGATCAACTATGATCACTGAGATGAAAACGCACAGACATGACTTTTTGACGTCGATCTTCATCGCGCGCACAATCGAGCACAAGTTCAAAGGCAATATCTCGCATACGCCTCTCATACAATCAAATACCGCAGGCGAAAACGTCGCGAGGGAAAAAATCTATCGACATCTATCAGCCAATAACAATCGGCACGATGGAAAAGCGCGCAACGAGACCCGACCCTCCGGCAGAACGCCATAAAAGCTGACAGCGGGAGTCGCGCTAATTTCATTACAATGATTTCACCCTCCCCATTTTTCCAATCCATTTCGTTCCCAGTCGGGCCGCGACGCATCCCCCCTGTTCCCCCCTCTCCCCTCCACGTTCCCCTTACTGGAAACCGCCACTACCGGCGACGCGTTTGCGCGATCGAAACGTAAATTCACGCGGTAATTGAAACGCAAACGCCGTTCGCCAGTTACGTTAATCCAATGAAATACAGCTCGTTGCGGGGTTGCCTCCACGACCGCCATATACCGTGACTACTGTCCGCTTCTCTCTTTGGTAAACCACTACTGTCACCATCGCGAGGGGTGCGCGGGTTTATCAGCTCGCGGCGAGAGAAGTCCGCATGCGAGAGGGGCTCACCCGTCCTCCTCATAACAGCTCGCGTGACTCTAATGGTTACGAATTAGCCATAAATCGCGCGATCATGTAAAGCGCCTGGTAATTTACAGCGGCGAACTGCGATCGGCGACGGCGACGGCGGCAGCGGCTACCAGAAAATAGACGAGGAACAAGAATGAAGAGGTAAAGCGGCGTGCGAGGCTCTCCGAAGGAAATCTTGATAGCAGCAGCCCCGGGAGTCTTGAAAATTTTCTTTACCCGACACCTAATTATCGGTCAACATCTCTGCAATTCGCGCTCCGTATATCACTTAAGCTATCGAAATAGCAACTCGGACGGAGTTCGCATACGAAGGCAGCTCACGTGTGGAGAAGTGCGAGCGAACGCATTTAATCACGGCCGTAGCTGATTCGCAGAGTGGAACGTGATGCGACAGGCGAAAATCAGGTTTGGGTTGATCTATTTTCAGTCTAAAAATCGATTTACCGCAATATAACCCAGCGCGTATCTCTGCGAGAAGAGCGGAAAAAAAAGACGCGCTATATATCCAGCAGTGCGATGCGTGCCAAAAAGAGGCGCGTCTCGCATTTCGACCGCATCACGATCGAACGAAGTTATCCCCCTCTTCAATAAAGTTAATGCACGTCCTCAGCCGGTTTGAAAGCCCCTCGAAAGCTCGCGTCACTCGCCCGACGATTGAGATGCAAAGCGAACGAGAGAAATCTATTTACTATTCTGGGACAAGCGACATCAGAATAGTTAGTAGTGACGAACGTGCGTGTACAAAAATAATAAAAGAAAATATAAATTTTCCCGGTGTAAAAACGAATTAAGCTATGAATTGTTTGATTAACTTATGTAAATTTTTCAAGTGTTGATATATATTCGAGATCCAGCTATTCTAATAAAAGCTGAAAAAAATTATGTTGAATCAAGCGACAGAGACTGAGAACGAGAATAAAAAAAGAAAAAGAGAGATAAAGGAAAAAAAAAAGAATGTGCCAACACACAACGGGCCGAAAGGGGATCGGAATTTAATTAACGCACGTTAGAAAATGGTTCGCTGAAGGAGATGGACGACTGCACAAAGAGCGAGGTTACCGAGGCTACAAAGCGGGAGGAACGAAAAAGAGACGAAGAGTGCATCACACGCATCGGGCGCGCCACGCGCGTTCCGCTCGACGTTGCGGAAGCTGCGAGGGCGCGAGCGGATGTTTAACCCTATTTTGACGGACGACACGCTTTTTACCAGGCAGCGATCACAAAGAGAATTGCATCAGCGGTACGTATATCTCGACTTTAGACGTGGCAGGATAGCGTGCAGTCCCCGATTTCATTCTCGTTGCATAATCACTTAATCGCATTACCGTCAAATTAGCGAGAAATCAACGATTTAAACCCAGCCAAAACCGAATCTTCGTCGCTTTTTCATAAAGCGGATGGTTAGGAAGGATCGTGAATAAAAGTGGTTTTGTGAACGACGAGAAGAGGAGTGGTATTCCATTTGTTAGAATGCGATTTTTTGTCATCAACGCGAAACGCGCGATTGTTCGCGATGGTGCACGAAACCGCCGCGAATGGTAGTGTTTAAAAAAGACGAGGAGATTGCGATATACCTGCCGCTTTACGATTCCAGTTATATCGCGCCGCTTTATTGAGGGTTGTTTTACACGCCTTATACGCACGCACACGCGCGTGCGACGTAACGCAGCTGCTGGTCGGAAAGGCAGTTTCCTCGTGCCCGGCTTATGAAAGGGGGATGCTATTGACGAGGGGATGAAAAAGAGAAAAAGGTGGAAGAACATGAGCCGTTCACGTGCACGCGATGTTAACCGAGTCTTAATCGATCTCGAAAATATATAAGGGTGCAAGTTGATATATATAACTTTTTTATTAAAATATATGAAATGCGTACTATCTT
>Ga0157364_1004190_pt1 | contig 14331 bp, 7 predicted proteins | sample AttsexASBM2_FD_111476 | JGI IMG/M metagenome (GOLD analysis project Ga0157364, IMG submission 111476) | Fungus gardens microbial communities from leaf cutter ant in Ribeirão Preto, State of São Paulo, Brazil - Atta sexdens ASBM2 | ecosystem: Host-associated > Fungi > Mycelium > Unclassified ... | reverse complement strand
TTTCTATGGGGTTATGTTGACAGATGCCCAAGTTTATTGTATGTACGTCTATGATCTATTTATTTCGACCACCACTTACCGCTAAAGCCATCTATAGGAAAACGGCGGAAGCAAAGTTGTACACCTAATACAAATGGCGGCATTTAAAGGACTCGAAATCTGACCAATCACGAAGTTAGCGATCCTCACGACTTGACTCTCATTAAAGGGGTTCTAGTCAAATGTCTCTCTAGTTAAATGTTCCGAATAATATAATATTCTTGATTTATGATCGCGAGCCAAAACGTTCGGATTTTTAAGCACAATCAATCTGTGAAATCTAATAATCCCTCCTGAATTAAACAAGAAATTTTTATTGCGAAAAATATTATCTCAGCCAGGAACTTGGGATCTCGACTTTCGGGAGCGAGTGTCTTAACCAACTCGTTCTTATTTCATAGTGTTTTAACATAAATAATTACACTTTAGATTTTGACATTATCATTTTGAATGCACGTGGAGCCATAATCTACTTGGCATCCTTTTTTTTCTTTATTTAAAAAAATTTTTTTATTAGAGGGATGCCAAGCGAACTATGCCTCCATGTAGTGCATTCTGGGTAATGCTAAAATAGTCCGAAATATAGTTATTTATGTTAAAACACTATGAAATAAATTACAATTGTGATTATAAAAAATTAATTAAATTTTTTTTAACATAAAAATAGTTATAACTTGGGAATGATTTATTTCCGAACTTATGTTTATATAGTTTTTTTCCTTCTTTTTGAATCTCGAATTATTTCCCGAAGTATTGCGAGCGATTTTCTGGACACCCTGTATATCAGACCGACAAGAAAAAAATTTTTATATATAATCAATATAAGTTTATAAAGCAGAAAAATTATATTTTAAAAGTATTTTCAATTAGAAAAATTATTAATTATATATACTGTATATATATATATATATATATATATATATATGTATGTATGTATATATATATATATATATATATATATATAAAGATAATTTTTTTATTACCTTATCACCTACATGGTGGAAGTCTGATTCACGTATCATATTGGGAGTTTTAGCTTTTAACTGCCCACTATATGATGTAGCTAAAACGTGCAAATCTTGACGTTGACCACGTTCTTCCTCTCTTACTTTCTCCACTTTACGTTCGAGGATCTGAGAAAGTTTCGCCAAAACAGGAAAATGAGGCAATATCTTGATTAATATTATCAAAGAGTTCCTTATTTGCACATAATCCTTTGAATCTAGACACACTACAATAGCCTATCAAAGAAAATTAATTCAATCACAAGTATTCAGTCTCAGCATGAATAGCACATCTACACACACACACATATATATATATGTATATTCATACATATATATATATATATATATATATACACATATATATATATTCACATATATATATATATATATATATATATATATATATTCAAATATACATATATAATATACAGAACATCGTTCACAAGATCATGTAAATACCTTTGTGATCTTATAGTGCCACTTGTGACACACGTGTCTATAATTTTCAAATCCGACCATATCATTCGCTTCAGAAAATTGATTGCTTACACGAAACTTGGTCACAAAACCAGGATAATTACTGCATTCCTACACAACAAAAAATATTTACTAATACATATTCAGATTAGATATGAGATTATCAAAAAAACAAAAGCGTAAATATCTTTTCTAAAGTCCTTCTCTAAGATTCTCGAAATATGCAAAATTGTAACTTACCTTATCAAATATGGCTTTTTCGGAATGCCATCTCATCACAGTTTCTAGCATGGCGCATAAAAATCTGCCATATCGATTTGCTTCATTCTCTGTGCATGAAGTAACTGAATATGTAATATCACAGAAAAGCTGAAAGAAACCAATTTTATCATAAAAATGAAAGGTAACAAGTTATACATTTATTTTACACAACAAATAAAACTTGGACAAAAAATTGGACAAATAAAAATAATAAATTAATATGTCACTTTAATTATCTTTAATTATCTATAATAACAAGAATACTAGAAAGAACTTCCTTACACGATCGTAACAAAGCAGAGTTGAAAAATTTGCAGTCTTCAGGGAGTGGATGGTATGTACAAATTTCGCACAATACATGGCATCTACAGTTGTAAATGTACATCGCGGGAATAGGCACAACTGTAGAAACTGTGTTATCGTCTCGTTTTTCGCCGATTTAGCGCTTCGTGACAAAAACCATGTATCCTTTTCTTGTCTATAAGTTAATTATAAATGTACGATCAGTATTAAACTGAATTGCTACATTATACAATTATACTAATAATATTCATTATACTTATATGTTATACTTATATGCTATAAGACAGTGCTAGAATTTACTTACAATTTTCAGCCGATTTTCAGCTTGGTTCCCATCCCTTACCTCACTAATCCGCGCGCAGTCTAAATGCCAATCGGCAAATAAATTCCAGCACTGTCTTATAATTGTCTTATGTTATAAGAAATAACGAAATATATTTTACCTCAGGTACGCAAAAACTTTTTCGACATGTTCTTCTTGTTTCCTTTTTTCGTCCTGCAGTTTCTCAATAAGAGTGGTATATCTTTCTTGTTCCTTCTTTCCTTTACTTATATTCTAAAAATTAGCATTACTTTAAATCAGGGAAGAATAACATTTTCAAGTTTGAAATAAATTATTTTTCAATCAGAGAGCACTATAATCAATAATAATAAATGTATAATATTCGCGTACCATATCTTTGGAATCAACGGTTTGAACTGCAAGCTGTTTCAACTTGCCAACTTCTCTTTGATAGCTCTCCACCGGCACGTATAAATCATACATCGACAAAGACCAAAACGTAACTAAGAATTGCGGCGATATATCCTCCCAAACTTTTAAAGGATGCAACGGTCTGACAGACTGAGCGACAGGTGCCATAACAGTTTGCGCAGCTTCCGCGTACTTTAATTGCTTCATAGCCGTGGACATTTTCTTATAATTCGGATCAGCTTTACGGAGAGCATCATATTTTATCTTTAAGAAAATTAATTTAAGAAAATATAAAAATCTGTATTTAAAAAATTTATATTTTGGTTTGATAACAAATTGTATACAATTTTACGCAATGTATGCAAATTTAAATATCTTTTAACTAAATTAATGACTGATATATACTTAATCAATGTTATTATCAAGAAAATACAAATATGAATTTAAATAACTTGCTTACATTTATGGCATGCGCAAACATTGGCCGTGCTAAAAAAAATGCGACGTCTGCATGTATGTGATTGTCCTGAAGCATAGAATGGATCGATGGTAGTCGCTCTACATACTCGTCTACTGTCATAGTCGAACCCAAGAAAGTACCAAATTGCACGAGCGTATCCTGGCATTGATCATATAACTTGCCTATTATACAAAAAAAAAATAGCAAATGATATGTATCAGAAAAAAGAAAATTTTTATTTTTAAATTTTTGTCTTGCTTCTCATAATTCTATTTACCAACGAGTTTTAAATGAGATTTATCCGTCTCTCTGTAAACAACGCAATGTTTCTGTTGCGCCATTAATAGGCATAGAGTGACCGCGAGGTCTTGCTCGGCGAGAGTTTCCTTCAAACGCTGTGAGGATTTCTTTGTGTTGCGGACTTGACTAAAATAACCGGCCTTAAGAGAAGAAGTTTTTATGTTAATTTGTGTGCGTCAAAATTACAACATTGCAAATTTATGCGATGCTACAGTTTACCTCATTTTTTAACAGATCTCCGCCTGCCATAGCATCGAGTTGATCAGACGTCATTTCTTCGGCGGCCTCGATACCAGCCATTTTTTGTACTATTTCTTTTAATATTAATAAATCTAGGCTAGAAGAGCGATATATTAAAGCAAACTGATTAATATATAATTACAATGGGAAATTAGATAATTCGCTCATATAAATTTCAACAATAAATAAGTAGCTTTTATTAATAAACGAGCTCTGAAAGGTGAAACAATAAACTTTATTATTTTTTTATTATAATTTCGCGGAATGTTTCGACTATATTAAGTCCTCATATGTTTATAAATGAAATAAAAAATCCGGAAACAATAATTTATATAGATATATTATATAGATATATATTAGATATAATTTATATAGATATAACACTTAGGAATTAATTTCAGTAACTGTATAAAACAATATATTAATCGAATCATCTCATCTCAATGTGTTCATCACAATGTGTTACAAATTCAACCATATTATATTGAGTCAAATTATAAAATCGTGTATAAAAGTAAACTCAAATCAATTCTTCGGTTAACAGCGAGAAATTAATTTCTAAGTGTCTATATAAATTATTGTTTCGGGATTTTTTATTTCATTTATAAACACGGCTGATGAGGACTTAGTATTATAGTCGAAAGTGTAAAATTATAATAAAAGAATAATAAAGTTTACTGTTTACACCTTTTCGTTTATTGGAATGATCTAGTAGAAGCTCCTTATTTATTGTTGATTAATATATGATTAATAATAGTTGAATTTAATGCAATTTATTTACGTGAGAACGTACCTCTTTTGAGCTTTAAGTTGATTCGCTACATATTGTAACAACCCTGTTAATTCGATGTTATACTTCTTAAATATTGCTCCGCAAAAAGAAGCCAGAGATTGTAACCATAAGGATATACTGGTGCCATCATGTTTAAATCTATCTCTGTCAGCACCCGCTAACGCTTCTACAAGACAATATCCCAAAACATCGTACGAAATATTTGTCAAGTATTTTAAAGAGTCCACCACAGGTCCTGTATCCAATACGATAAATACGTTACGATCTTTCTTTGCAAAAATGATTAAAACGATAGAAAGTATATATTTGATACGTACCTATGAGATTGTCATATAACTGGATTTGTATGAGGACATAATCGAATAGTACACCTGGTGAAGAATGCGTAAGTTTTCCTATGGACCGGCCTACTGGCTTGATAGTTTCTTTGCTCACGCGCTTCATGATCGACTTGATCTTTTTTTGAGCATCTGCACGTTTCCGCAGCAATGCAGCATGTTGTAAAGGCGTGTCATTCTTCCAGCGCGCGTACAGACAATAGCGATTCTGATATGGATAGTATTTGAGAATATTCCACAATTCTTCAGCAACACAACAATTGCAATCCATAAAGGAAAGAGAAGGTAGCAGCGCGACATCAAGTATCGTCAGAATATCATAATAGAGACTGCAATTCTTATTCAATGGTTGCTTGCTCGCGTCAAGTGAACAGTGCTTTATAGCGGAGTGACACAATCTCATCACTTTGTACATTAGAATAGGATCCTGATGCAGATTCGGTCCAAGTACAATCAACATTGGCAACAAGTAATCGTGAATGTCCTCTAGATTGCATAATGATGGCGGAGAGAGAGAGCTCTTCAATGGAGGCACTTTACGACCCGGCAATTTTGGAGAAACAATACAGTGTCTGCAACGAAATGATGTTGAAAATTTGCGACCATTGCGATTAGGGTATAACAATTAATTATCTTGATTATTATTATTATTGCGACACATAGTTTTTGTTTAATAATATGTAATTCTACACTTTACCTTTTTAACATAAGCAATACATACATTACATTCACGATCAAAAGTTTGGAAACTTGTAATTTTTTCGCATTTCATGAAAAGTTATATCTCGGTGAAAAAGAATCATAGAAAACTTTTGATCGTGCATTTTAAAGCACAAAGATAGAACATTAAATTTGTGTGTTCGATTTTTTTTTTACATTTTGTTTCTAAATTACATAAAATTGAAAATTTATATTTTTTGCAATATTTTTGTTTTACTTTGAAGTGCTGCAATTTGATAAAATATTATCGCAAACAAAATTTCGTATAAAAGTACTTTGAAGTAGATTTCTAATCTTTAAAATGCTTTTTAAAGGAAAATTGATACGATGACTTTTTTTAAAGATATCAAAATTTTTTGTATAAAATTTTATTGTGTAAAAACTTACTTTTCCTAAAATGTTTGTTATAATATGATTGATTTGCACAAATTTTTTTGAAATCGTCAATTTATTTTAAAGATTTTTATACAATAAAAAATTCGATTCTGCGAAAAAAAATCACCGCATCATTTTTTTTTCAAAAACATTTTAAAACTTGAAAAATTTATTTTAAAATGCTTTTATATTAAATTTTATCCGATGAATGTTTTATCAATCCATCGCTTCAGACATATAAGACAAAAATATTGCAAAAAATTAATTTTCAATTTTATGTAATGTAAAAATAAAATGTAGAAAAATTCCAACGCAAATTTAATGTCCTATTTTTGCACTTTAAAATACATGGTCGAAAACTTCTCTATAATTTTTTTCACCGACATATTGTCATGAAAAAATGCGAAAATATCGCAAATCTGAACTTTCCGAACTTTTGATCGGGGACGTAAATAATATTATTACGAATTATTCAATTCAGATTTGAATCCCTACAGTTCGAATACAAATTTAAAAATTTCGAATCTCTAAGAGGTTCGAATACAAATCACATATACGTTGACAATCTTAAATGTTGATAATAAAATTATATTTTTCGTTAATGAATAAAATAAGCAGAAATCTTGTTTTATAGGTTGATTAATCAAATTTTCCAAAAGTATTCCTTGAAAATTCTCAGATTTTCCAAGAAATTCCAAATAAGATTAAAGAATCTTATGAATAACTTTGAAGTAAATTTAACTTAAGGAAGCGCCTGGTTTACAAGTAAAAAAAATCAATTTTTTTCATAAATTGATAGTACAACTCTTCAAGAAAATATGTTCTTAAAATTTTTAATTGAAATTCGAAGTTCTTCAGTAGATTCAGCGCTTGTAACGGAAATACGACGTGCAGATATATATATATATATATATATATATATATATATATAGGTACACGACGGCTATCGAGATATTGAGAAGCATTTGATTCCTATTTACACTGATTTATCAATTAAATGATTTGTTAACGCGATCGGATGAACAGACTCAGAACGCGAACAAAGTTTTAACTAACTCGATCTGGAGACTGCCACCAAAGCACCTCAATTGCAGTGCAAAAATACTCGAAATCTTTTTTTTAGATTCATTTAGAACTTTTTTTTTAGATTCATTTAGGATAAAATTATATGAAAATTAAAAATATTTCTTGATTTTTTGTTTTAGACAAGAATTAAGTCTATTCTACAACATGTGCTCTTTGTTTCCTATTTCTTGTTTTTTACCTTTTGCTTTTAACTCCTTTGCAATCGACAATTGTATTTCTTGCTATGTATTTTTTTTATTTCTTCCGAAGTTCATTAACTTTTATCTCAGGCGATATAAAACAAAAAATCGAATAAGAAGTAAAAAGACAAGATGTAAAAAATAGCAAAAAGCAAGAAACTGGAAACAAAAAGCACATTGAACAGGCTTTAAAGTCGTCAGAATGTATACAAAATGATGACATCAACAGCGAGGCACAAATTTCAATGTTAATTTTTTTGTCATTAATAATACTTTTTTATATACAAAAAAATTTAATTACATTTTTGAATAATAATATTAGAACGTGCAAAAGATTTTTTTAAAAATTATGAAAAATTATCTATTTTTCGGCCTCCTTAAGATGTTATACTAACATCAAATCGGGCGCCACCTTAAGATTCTATAGTAGCATCAAATAAAAGTATTATAGCATCAAATAAAATCTAATTTAATTTGGGGGAATATTATTATACTTATTTAATTTGATTGTGTTCCGAAAATATCAATGCACAGTCATGACTCATATATTTGAGATAAATTTATTTAAATACATATATAGATGTACCATTCTAATATCTAACTTGACCGAAATTGGCGCTTCTCTTACATGAGGTTTGTTTTTTGTGAACTTTTGGAACTTAAAGTGAGATCGGTATGTTTAATTTTGACAAAAGCGAGAAAGAGAATTCTAGTGCAGTCTAGTGCAGAAATAAAAAACATTAAAACTTTAGTTAATGTATTCATATGAGCAGTTCTATTTCTAATCTTAATAAAGGACTCCGCATTAATCTATATGAAATTGAATCCCAGTGAAATCAAATAAATTTCTCATATGTTATAGCTTATGACCTATAAACAAAACATAAAAGTTTTAGCGCAAAAAAATTAATAGTTTTTGTGTTCGATTTATCTACAGTCGCTGACATCTTATCATAAAATATTCAAGAACTTCTAAATGGCTGACCTATGGATAAAATTATAGTGTTTTAAAAAGGTCTCAACAAGGATTATAAGAAAATGAAAGAAAAAGTGAGGGATCTTACTTAAAAAATTCGAGTTGACTTTGCCCTATCTTGGCGACGCCACACAGTCAAACTGATGAAGCCAGCAACTAGATTTTAAACTTTACAACTTTCATTTAAAATATTTTTTTTATAAAAGTTAGTTTTCTAAAAGTTTTCCAGATATTTTGCCGTCTCGAAACATTTGTTTAAAGTAGATGAATCGAACACGAAAACTGTTCATTTCTTTTTTATTGTTGCAGGATTAGTGCAGGCGATTAGTGCAGGATCTTTTAACTTATACGCACTTGAAATAAAATTCATGCGTATATTAACTCTTAAGTACACTGGCACAGTGCAAACATATCCCACTAGTTATCCAATACAATTACGCAAATATTTTTCACATGGCACAAACAATGCTGCAGTGTTCTCAGTGCTGGTCCCTGTCTCACACATGCAGCGAACAAATATTTATGTATAAGTGGAGATATCATTGGGGTATTTGCACCACACGTTCTTTCTGATGATTTTCTTTTTCTTTTTGTCAATAAATCTTTATTATTAATAAAGTTGATTAAAAGATTGATTGAAATATGAACTGTAATCTAAGATTACTGTTAGTTAACGCCATTATTAAATCATTATTACAATAAGGTAACTAAAACTGGCGGTATATGATTCTCGTTTTACTGCTGAATTGCTAGCAGGATTAGAATTTTGCCACCGTAATGGTTATGATGTTGGCATTGTCAGCATCGTAATCAATACACAATACAGTGGCAAGATTCTAATGCAGCTAGCAATTCAAGAAAACAAGTATCATATGCTGTCGGCTTAAGTAACTAATTATAAATAACGGCAGTTACAGTAACTAATACTTCCATTATCTAGAGCGTGCGTGTATGCGTGCACACATACGATAGTCAAAAAAGACTCACTGCAAAATAAGTTTTATATTCTTCTTCTGCTATGTATTTTACAAAACAGTTTTTTTCTTTTAATTACTTTGAGCCATATAAGGCTATATATGAAAACAAAAGTATAAAACTGGGCTCTCGAGATAACAACACCAATAGTTATTAAATAATGAGCATTAATAAATGGTAATTCATGTGTTGTTCTTAGATATAATGTATTTCAAATCTTGAACAAAGATCGAACGTTTCGGCTCCATTCGAGTCATTACTTTAGCGAAGTTGAAGCAATATATTGATAATCATGATAATATCACAACTGATCGCAATGTATAATAATTAGTAATTCGACCAGTTGTGATATTATCAAGATTATGTGTGTATCAATGTATTACTTCAACTTCGCTGACAATGGCACGAATAAAACCGAAATGTTCGATCTTTATTCAAGATTTAAAATACATTATGTCTAAGGCTATGTTCGTATATTACTACAACAGTTGACTGCTAATACTGAAAATCTATAGTTCCGTAAAATCTACAGTTACATATACTATACTGTACTGACAACTGGCAGTAATATACGAACACAGCCTACAACATACGAATTACTGCGTATTGGTGCTCTCAATTGCCGTCATTTAATAATTATTAGTGTTTCTTATATATTTTTTGATGCTGAAACCGATGCCGTAAGCAGAAAAATTCAGCATATCAGGTTTCCAAGATAATTTAGATTTAATGTGCAAAAAATGATTTTCTTGTGATATTTGACTTTTTTCTGTTATAGATTGAAAATTTGTTATTTTAAAAAAAACTCTGTATTTACATCCATCATAACACAACTAAAAAAATAAGATATTAAATTTAATAAATTCGTTTTATATAGAGGATGAACAATTTATTTCTAATCCGAATTTCAAAATAACATTAATCTTCTTTACAATAAAATGTCAAATATCGTCAAAAGAGGAGCCAATGAATATTAAATCTCAGAAATGTAATGTGCTGGAATTTTTTGCTTGCAACTTCATGCGCACGTTAACATTCAAAAATTTGTAAGCAACACAAAATCCAATTCAAAATAATTTTTTGCTGTAAACTAGCGTTCTTTTATTGTTATCCTGCTTTTTTTTATAAAAATTACGAGTTAAGCCGATTCTACATTAGTTGCAAACTGATGGCAAGTTTGTTGCGACAATCAATATGAAGCGTTGATTTCAAAATGCAAGCTTCAGATTGGCTGTTGCAACTTGCGATTAGCTTATATATAACCGGCTTTACACAATAATACACATATAATATAGAACCAGCTTTATACAAGAAGGTATGTATATGTATGCACATACGTGAATATGGATGTGTATCATTCTATGTCATATTTATGTATGTGGATGATATATATATATATATATATATATATATATATATATATATATATATATATATATATATACTGACATGGAAAAAAAATATTTTTTTTAAATTGGCCTCTCAACTCAAAAGCTTGCCAAAAAGACACTTTCAAATTTTTATCAAAAAATATTAAAATTTAATTTACATTTAATGTAGTTTATTTCAATTAATTAAATCTTTTTTTTTTGTTTTATGTACTCATTTTCTAATCAAGAGTTTTATATCGTCAAATTGAGACATTTAATTTGAGGATGTCAAAACCACAAAGCGATATATTTTAGAATTTCTAAAAATTTTTTTCTATCCTTAAAAACGTTTTATAATTCAGTTAAATGTAACTTTTGAAGGCTTTTTAAGATAGGAGGTCCCAGAAAAATTCCAATTGGATCTTGTTCTGGATGAACAAGACTTACAATTTGAAGGAAGTAACAATCCTTTTAAATGGTTGGAATTATCAAAATCGACTTTGAATTCGAAATTTAGTCATTTTTTTCACATTAATCGAGCTCTATTTCTTAAGGCTTATATCACAGAACTAAATGAATTGTTGCATCAATGAATTGTTCAACGACCAAAAAAAACATACAGTATCACGTTTAAAATTCAGATTAAGCTATTTTTACATCAAATCAAACATATATTAAGGTTCCTGAGTAGTCACAACAGTCATATTGAACCGTAACGTCAGAAGTGAGAAATTATACATTAATTAATTTTTATTATGTGTCATTTATAAAACAATTTGGATAAAACAAAATGATGAGATTGCTTTAAAACATTTGTAAAAATGAACGAAAACTGCTTATCTTCCCTGACAGTTAGTAAATAATCGTAAAAAATAATAAAGGTATGTGAAAATAAGCAAAAATCCAAACGTCTTTATTTATAAATAGCATGTAATAAAAATTAATGTGTCATTTCTCGCTTCTGACGTCATTCAATGGACGTGATTCAATGGCTGTGATGATTACTCAGGAGTTTCAAGGAAAATCGAAACTTTCGATTTAAAAATCGTACATTTTAATATTTTTTTATAAAAATTTAGAAATGTTCTTTTGGAATGAAGTAGAAACTTTTGAGTTGAGAGGCCGGTTAAAAAAATTTTTTTTCTTGTCAATCTAACATGCGCGCACGCGCGGATGTGTATGTCATGTTTATTATTAATGGATTGTTGAAATTTCATTTTCATTGCATTAACAAAAAAAATCAAAAAAATGATTTTGTCAAAGAATTTACATTTAAAACTAATTTCCAAAAATTTTCTTGTATAATCTCATAAAAATTTTATTTTACAAGAGTAAAAAAAAAAATTCCATGAGAATTCTAGGTTTCCCATTTTTTTCTCGGTACAGACTCTATTTTATTATCTATATATTAAAATTTAACTTAATACATATGTTAATAATATGTCAAAAATTATGTTTTAATGATTCAATATAATTTAATTCAATTCGAAAAATTTTGTCAATCTGGTTTGATTTGAATTCAAACAAATTTGATTCTACTCAATTCGGCATAAAAAAAACTTTGATTTGCACATCTCTAATAGGTACATTAATAACTTACTTTCTGTATACGGGTTCAACAAGAGCCTGAATCATTTTACATAATGCTAGAGCTATGGGACGTTGATCTGTAAAACAATAATCCGGCAAGCGATTGAATAAACTTTGTGCCACTTCCCAAGCTCCAACTTCCAAAAGCGCTTCACATAATCCAAATTTTTGATTGCTTGTATATTTGTCCTTTAAAACGGAAGAAATTAAAATATGAACAATTAATTAAAGATAATTGCTAAAAAAAAATTAAATCTTATATACGACTTTAAATTGGCATTTTTTTTTCAAAAATACACAGTTTTATTAAGTCTAATTAAAAAATTTATTTGCAAATTATTATAAATTTTGAATATACGTAGATGTATTCTTTCACTAGTCACGTTTCACCAATGTTTTTGCTAAACTCAAATTTGTGACAAAAATAATTTGTAAAATTTCTTTTTGTTCATTACTTGTGCGTTTTCCTTTTCTTCTACAATGTCCTCTTTGTCTTTTGTTGAGATCACACTCATTTTCCGCACGTATTCCTTGGCCTGCTTCATCACTTGCTCGTGATCTGATATGATAATTTTATCGTCTGGCACTAGCCAAGGTAATATATCATCCAGTTTAATCACACCATGCTGCAGCATTAACGCGGTAACTTTCTGCAGCGAGAATGGCGTGGCGTTGATGGTGGAGCAATATTTGAATCCTAACACTTCACAAAGTACCTGCTGATCGCTCATGTATGAACGTATTAAGGGAATAAATAGAGCATCATCTTGTGGTCGGTTTTCAAAGGTTTCTAATAAGATATCGAGTACTCTATTAGGATCAAGATTGAAATAACCTGTAAGGACAATATCATCTTGTACTTTTATTACTTTTTCCTTTAACTTAATTACTCATAAATTTTTGTTTTTATTAAATTTTATTAAAACTATATAACTCTTGCAACATATAGACCTCTGAGAAAAGCGATATTTGTACTTGCAATAAAAACATTAACTAGTTATTCATACCAATAAGAGATTTAACAATTTCCAATGTCGACGCCACCTCACTGTCTGGACGTTCTTGATTTAATTCTACAATGAGCTTGGAATAGCCCTCACTCTCTTCACGAAATAAATTAAATTTCCTTTGTTTATAACTGCAAAGATAAGCAGGCTATAAGAAACTTGTTTATTCTATACAAGCTTTATATAAATTGATGAGAAAATACTTACTATAATTTGGTTTTTACTTTTATAAACTTGGTTTGAAAATTTTTGTTTTTCAATGTCCCTACATCTTGTAAAGTTTCAATCTCTAAACGTTCTTTCAATATTCTATCGGTCAAAAACTGTAGAGAATAAATAAGAAGTTAAGGTAACATACTGAAACTTGAGCTTAATTAATTAAAATAAATGAAAAGTAGTAACTCCGAATATTATAATATTAGAATCACCGATAGATGCCATTTTAGCTTTGCTAAAATCATGTCAACCTTTTTTTCTTTTTTCGTATATATTAGATATACGTAATGTATCTGAAATAACGCCCATTAATCATATAGTGTTATTTCCAATAAAAAACTGAGTCGAGAAGTCTTCTACCATTTTGTAATTTTTACAATAATTAACGAGATATAAGTTTTTAAAGATTTGCCAAATAAATGGATAAAATCGATGTATAGGATCATTTCAAGATCTTTCAGTGTTCTCTGTAGAATATTTTGAAGGTGTTTCTTAATGAACTTTTAAATATATTTTAAAGTTATCTTACATCGATTTTCGACATTTTGCTCATTAAGTGACTAAAAAAAAATATTACGAAAATTGCAAAATGATAGAGGACTTTTCGACTCAGTTTTTTTATTAGGAATAACTATATAATTAGGGTGTTATTACAGTTACATCCTGTATAGTAGAAAATATTAAATATAAAAATATATAAATATAAATAATTCTAACGACACAAATAATACAAAAATCATTCCATTAACCAAAAACAAGGATAAAAAAATTAACACCTTTGGCAATTCTAGCGGAATATTGTCATTTATAAAAATATGTGTAGAATATTTATATATATATATATATATATATATATATATAAATATATATATATTTTATATTCTCTCACTCTCTCTCTCAATAATATAAAATTCACTTCTTTTTT
>Ga0157364_1004189_pt1 | contig 14331 bp, 5 predicted proteins | sample AttsexASBM2_FD_111476 | JGI IMG/M metagenome (GOLD analysis project Ga0157364, IMG submission 111476) | Fungus gardens microbial communities from leaf cutter ant in Ribeirão Preto, State of São Paulo, Brazil - Atta sexdens ASBM2 | ecosystem: Host-associated > Fungi > Mycelium > Unclassified ... | reverse complement strand
TTCAACATTGTAATTCTTATGAAGGCACATGTATTATACATGTACATTATTATTATTTATATTGATGAATAAAAAATTACAATATTGATGTAATATTACTGTTAGTTTGTGTTTAGCGAACAGTTGAAACGTAATGAAATTTAAAAATATCTTTTTTCCTTTTTTATTATGATAGACTTAAAAATGTTCAGATTATTATTATTTACATTATTAAGTCTAATAAAATATTCAAGTTTGTATAACTAGGTCTGTTCTTTTTAGCTAAAATTTTTGCACGGCTCATCGTTCTTCCTTTTTTTTCCACATTGGAGAGAAAAGATATATCGTGCAAGAAGTTCAACTAAAAAGAACAGGCCCACTATCATTCTTCTTTTTTTCTTTGGTTAGATCATGCAGTTTTCTTTGTAACATATTCTTTTAATCTTTAAAAGAGATCTCTTTTTTTAAATGGCTTTTCTTGAGTAAGATTTATTATAATTTATTCTTTTTTATTGTATTCCTCGCCTCCAAATGATATTATTTCAATGCCACTACAATAGCTTCCCCACCCTAAACGCATTCGGATTGTCATTGAGGTCTAGTAAAATTTCGAAATGCAGGATCAAAGTTATCTTTCGAAAGATGCGATCAACTTGATCGCGTACGCAATCGTATTCTCTCGCGATGCGACATAACGTTTGCATAGTCTACATAGGATCCGGGCAATGTAGTGACTCACGCTGGTGATACGATAGCGTCCCCCATATATTGCATAACCTGAGTCGGTCGTTCGGGTTTCACGACTGTTTCGCTTCAACATTTATGAGCTCGACTTGTTCATATTTTTCAAAAGCACGCGTTGCACAAAACAATCCTGTGAATCTTGAATCTTTTTAAGTCCCAAAAAAACGCAAACTTTCAACGCTGCAATAAAGTGACAACATATATTCGATGTTAATCTTACAGATTAACATCGAATATAATCGCAATATATATAGTTTTTTGAATAATTACGAAACGCAATAAAGCATTTAAAAATATTACTAAAATTTCTTATTTTTGATGAAAAATTAAACCCAATAATTTCCAAATATATTATATTGTTTTTCATGCATTCTTTTTGTTGATTTTTTTTTTAGAGAATTTAAGATTATTATTAAATTATAAATAAATCGGAGCAGTTACTTTTTTTCATTGTAATTTAAAAATGATAGTTTTTTTCGATCCTCGAATAATTTTTTTATTATAGCATTGTTATAAAAAAAAAAAAGAAAGAAAATACACATTTATCATCTCGCAATTTGTCTTTTATTCCAGAGGAAGCACGGAAAGCCGGAAGCAGCGTATTGGTGCACTGTCAAGCTGGTGTGTCGCGTAGCGCAACAATTGCGATTGCTTACATAATGCGACACAAAGGCCTGTCGATGGTGGAGGCGTACAAACTAGTGAAGAACGCGCGTCCGATCATCAGTCCGAACCTGAACTTCATGGGTCAGCTGTTAGAGCTCGAGCAGGGTCTGCGAGCGTCCGGTGATGTCGCCAACTCTGCGCCAGAAGAGCCCACGACGACGACGGTAACGTTAACGACGACGACAACGTCAACAACGGCGACGACAACGACGAGTAGTTGTCACCAGTGCAGGTGGAGTCATCAGCCTAACAGCGAGGAGGTGGTCACCTCTGGCTGCAGTGTCTGAGACCACGCTTTTCTCTCGTATCTTCTTCTTCTGGTCTCTCTTGAGAGTACCGAATCGTCGGCGACGGCGTCGGTGCGTCGCGAAGACGCAAACATATCCCGAGAGAGCGAATGTCGATGTCCTTCCTGCGTTTCTTTTCAACAAACCTGGACGATGAACGAATGCAGTTCGCGGGATCGTCGATCACCTGAAGATACTGGATTCAACTGTAGGAAAATTCTGCAAATATGAACAATGATGCCCTCGGCATCTTTTTTTGATATCCCGAAACGCGGAATTTTCAGTTTTCCCAATCTTCGCGTCGCACAATATTTAAGTTGTCACGTTTTTCAACTCAGGCTCTTTAGCCTAGAAATTATTGGCTCTTAAATTTTTTTTTTAGAATTAGTACATTTTTTCCCGAATTCCGTGTCTTCGGGACGACCATTCAATTAAAAATGGTGAAGTCAAACTGCCGAACTGACAAATCGTGACTTATTAAGGGACTCGAAGGGATACAAATGTGTGAAGAAAATACATCGTTTTTATGAAAATTTTAATTTTTCTCTGTGGATGATTAAATTATTATTTCCTATTAGTGTCAATGCAAATTAGTCTGTATGCTCCATATGCAAGAATAAATTAGTTTGTAAATGTTATGAATGCGATGTGCCTTCTTCATACATAATATATCTAAGAAAAAAAGATAGTTACGGGTTAGATTCTCTACTGCGGAGAGACAAAATATATGGCAGGGAGCGTATTTTACATAAAAAGAATTTAACCGCTCGCTTCCAACTTCGATAACGAGCAACAGCGCGTCGCGATTATTTATTTTCGAACGACGTTCGCGCGAACAGTGAACATAACTTGTACTTACGACACACAGTGTTCCATAATACGCCTGGTCGAGTCAATAGGGAGGCAAGTAAAATGTACAGAATGCTCGTCGCCTACGAGCTTCTCATTAAACGATCGACTATCATCTAGTAATGTTTATGCAAGGAAAGAAGATATGAAATCGACGGAAGTGTTCCAATGATTAATTAGAGGCAGCTTATATAACATTGAAAGAAACTCAAGACAAAACGTTGAAAATTCGTTTCCGATGTTGATCATTAGAAATTTTTAAGTTTCTATTAGAAAAATATTAAACGTATATAATTATTCATGAATAATGTAGTACTGCTCTCTTACGAAATCTTTAAACTTCGAAGGTGTAATCTTTGTATATTAATATGAAGAGACAGATTAAGCCAGCGTAGCACGCACAAAAGGCAAATGAATCAAAATTAGGGAAAAAATCAAAATTCTTTAATTTTCCTACTTCCTAGGCATAATACTTTTTCAATGATCAACTAGTAAAACGCGCGCTTGCCTCTCAATTGACTCCTGCAAATCTGGCATGAATTTTTAGTAGAAGAATTATTTTCCGTATGGAGAAGATAAAATCGCCGACATGTACGGGGTGTCACGAGGATAATATTACGAGATTCTAGTCTCCTGACTAACAATAATGCTTTTGCATTATATATAATAATAGAGTCTCATCTCAGGTAATTCTACTTCCGGTATAATGTATTTTCTGTTAAGTCATGTTAATGAGAATGGTAATACTTCAATTAATTTTCAACCGGATCGGTGAATGTGGAATCGATAAACGTTAAATGTGATAGATACACGTTCGAAAGAATTTAGTTTAGAGATCTATTCCGATGCAAAAACAATATTCCAAGAGAAATATATTTTTATAATATTATAGCTGTGTTTTCAGCTGGCATTTTATTTTGTGTAGACAAATAAAGGATTATTTTGTATTATTTTCAAAAATTTTTATTTATACTGGAATATGTTATTTAATAAAATATGAAACGTATACGATTATGACGACAAAGGCAGAATTTTTTTCCGAGTACGCGCAATTCTGTTACTAATACAATATTGCTCATAAGTATTTGTCTATTTACTAAACTTGTTAATTACAGTATCACTATGCAATATTATAGAAATATTGCAGAGATGGAATTAAAAATCCCAACAAAACAGCAACATTGTAATCTATCAAAGAAATATTTCATCAATTTTTTCATACTGTATGAATATTTTCTCTAAGATATAAAGATGAAAATTTTTATTTTAAAAATCTTTTTATTTAACAGTAATGTAATCGATGCTTTATTATCTATTTTATTCTAAAATAAAGTATGATCATATTTTTATTCTAAAATAAAATAAGTCTTTATATTTAGAATATAAAAGGTTGTAAATATGGTAGGCAAATACTTTCGAGCTGTGTATTTTTTCTCTCGAGGCACCCTGTACATTAGCATCTCGTAAAATGGAATGTTAAATTATAATGGTGAGTCTTCTATGGAAGAAAGGAACTGTTTATTAAGTAAAATCGAAACGTTAATGATTATATCCGCCGAAATTAAAAAATGATGGTAAGAGAGAGAGAGAGAGAGAGAGAGAGAGAGAGAGAGAGAGAGAGAACGCTAAGATGTAGAAGAGAAGAACAATATAATAAAACGTATCGATCGAGACTATAAATCGAGAGCGAAGGAGTTCGCCTGTCCGCGTTTGCATTTTCGATTTGCGGCGCGATTGATATTTGATAAAGAAGAAATAATAAATAATATATCGTTCACTGAGAATAGCTTAGTTCGTTAAGCTCCCTTAGCATTTAAGGATCTGATTGAGGTCCAACCATCGTGATCTAGTCGTTTGTTGGGATGATGATACGTACGATGATGCGAATGAAACGAGCATGTGAAGCGTCAAGATGCTCTTGTAGTTTACGATAACCGGAAGAGTAATCTGCGCAAGAGTAAATTGCGCAAAATGCGCGTATATGTAATTATTAGACGGTAAGATACAAGGAATTCTTTTTGCAAAGATAGGAATTGAAGGATTAGTTTCTGTTGTTTTGTACATGAGCGCTCCATACACATTTGTCCAGACAAATTGCTCTTAAATATACGACCAAACACAATGCAAGCAAATGCTCCAAAGTGAAGGTGCGTCAATTTTTACAGCTCAGTTTGCCATGGTAGATGAGAATTATTGTCATGCAAACAATGATCTCGCGGTTCGATCAATGAAATATCACGTGGTCGTGGATGGCGCCTTGTTAATGACTTAATTACAGCCGACAATAACTTCGTGATGAAGCTAATATCGCGAATCGCGGGAGGAGAGTTGCGAATGACGGTGGAAAGAGAGAACCAAGTTCCTTAGGATTTTGTCTACGAAACGACGAATTCGGTTAATTAATTCAATCTTGAAACAAAACGGTACATATCAGCGAAGCGTTGCCTTGCGATGAACGACAGAGAACTGAAAAAAAAAATAGTCGTAGAGGCGCATGGTGTAGACAATTAAACGATATAAACAATTAGTTACCTTGCCAGCGGTGCGAAGAAGAGATGGTTGATATAATAGAAGCGTAGTACCTGTTGCATCATAAAGTGTGCATGTGTTTTATCGAAACACTGGCAATAATCAGTACGACGATTTGCGATAAATCATGGAGTTTTTTATTAATCAACTGGCAGCGTAATCAAAACAATTAATTAATCAAACGTTTGAGTCTTCGAAACATGATTTGTTTCTCCCTTGAAGCTCTTTGTAGCGAATGGACAGAATGGGAGAATAAATCAGATTTTCAATAAAAAATACACTTGTTAATACTTTCGCTTATTTTGTCGATCTTTCTATTTGTCGACAAAGCTTTTTTAAAAAATTTTTTTCAGTCTGATTTAATTTCCGGTTTCATTTACATTTATTTTTTATTGCATATCTAATTTATTCATAAATTTTACTTGAATTTTATTTAGTCTTCGAAATTCAATCATTTTTGCAATAACTGTTAATTAAAAAAATATAGTCTTCTTAAAAGGCTTTAGAAATTATTTTAGAAATTTAGTATCAGTCCTGAAAAATATTCTTTCGCAATTAAATAGATACGTTTGTCGTATAAATACAATCAAATTGGTAATATTTATTGCACGTCGTCGTATCTTTTTATTGTTAATAAAGGATGCGTGCGAAGAGCCGCTTGCCCTTTCGAGATGTTTGCGCCTTTTGAAAGTATCTTCTTGCGAACCAATCGACATTTCTCTTTAAATACGACATAAAGTATTTTAACAAAGTTTTATACGTTTTGGAAAATTACACGTCGTAAAGCTTTACGGGTCGAACTATTTCTGGGGTCTTTTAGTGGAATAAGTTGCGATAACGAGATATATAAAAGGATTTAAAGCGTACATTTCGAAAGGATAAAAGCAAAGGGCGAACATATAAGAAAATGGGGACGGATTTGAAAATGGGAGACCCCAAATGTGTATGATCGGATCCCAACGATTTGTAATGTACAGCTACGTAGTGATTAGGAAACATTAGCGTAAAGATGTAACTATATTGCGTATGTGCGTGCAAGTATTGTATTATATTAAAAATTTATTTAGTTATTTTATGAATAAAAAATGCAAACTCTTTTTGCCGGTTCACATTGGGGACTGTTTCAATGCCACATTTCCGCGTACGTCACTGATCGGGCGAGTTTTTCTTATCTCACTTTAAACCACACAACTTTAAATATGGAAATTAGTTGAAAAGAAATTATTCATGCAGAATGATTACATCAATGAGTGTACAGAAAAACAAATGCAAGAAACTTTCCTCTGTTTTAAATGAGCCTTTACTTATTTTTAATCGGAAGGAACGAGGACTGAAGTACGATAAATCATTGAATGGCTGGCAATAAAAGTTTTTCTTTAAACAATTTTACATATTTTCGTTACATTGTCCCGCGTATTACACACAAATCGCGGAAAGTTTCTTCTAATCAAATGCATCGCTATAGAATTATCTGCGTGTCTATATGTACATAGAACTTTGTACGCGGCTCATGGTATAATAATAATATTAATAGTAATAAAATAATAAAATAATTCATAATCTTACATTATCATGTGTTGCAAGTATAAAATTTACATAGAACGTTCATTCTTAATTATTACAATAGAAAACGGATTAAGTTGTTTATGTCATAATCGGCACTTTCATATATATCTGTTGTGTTTATCTAGCTTTAGCTTGATTGAAAATATATCGAAACAAAAAATAGCAATTAATCGGCAATAAGGATAGCAAATATATCAATAATAAATGTATGATCTGTGTCTGCGACTGAAGTTCTGCAAGTGATTTAATCGTCACAATATCTTTACAAGGTCGAGGATTGCTATTGCTTTTTACAAAATGTAACTTGCATTGCAGCTTGCAAAGATATATATTTATACTTTCCGCAGCTAACACTGTGATTAGAGAATTATCTGTTTATTTATAATGACTCAATTTGTGATACGCTAAAGTTAGGTTTACTCTACTTAGGTATATCTTTCTTATTGCCTAGGATGATCCATAAATCATGCATCAGAGAGAAAAATCAATTACCATGCAGTACAAACATATTCTTTTAGTTTTATTAAATTAAATATCTAAACTTTATCACTATCAATTTAAGTTTTTTTTAACTTTTATTACAAGCTAATTCGCATTTACATATTTTAAATTCTCAGCCTTTCATTACAAAAAAATAGGACTCAACATAATGTGTAACTCTCAGTTATCTTACAGGTTAGGTTCATAGCCAACCAATAAGAGGAAAAAGAAGCATGACAAAAAAATGTTCCTATATCATTTTCTTTCTCTTTTAGACTTTACTTTTTATAAAAATTGAAAATATAAACCTCATTCGTACATGAAACAAACTTTAAAAAAAATTCAATAGAGGAAGAATAAACTCTTTAAATTATTTTATATCATATCAAATAAAAGAAAGCATACAATATATCACAAAAACGATTATTTAATGCATACAATTTTTACTTTAATAAATTTGATAATTTTCCAAAAATCCAAATGTAACGAATAGATTCTATTAATTTAACATTCAATTTCATAGAGAAAGCATTCTTCAATTATTTTGCATTTTATATTACACAAATATACATGTATATCACAATATCAACAATGATTAAAATAGTTAACATAATACCGGATTTTCAGTCATTCAGCCGATGGCTGCTGCAACTCTCCTAACAATCAAAAAATTAGAATATGATGCAAAAATTAAATTTCTGTAGGACAAGAAAATCGTTTTTGCAAATAAAAAAGAATACTAAGAATAATAATCAAGGGAGCAAGATGCGCGACTTATGGCTCATCCTGCAGCTCGGCGATTATCATAAAGAGCAAAGAGCCAAAAAGGCGTGATCTTTATTACACGAAGAAGTTTAGTTGCTGGCTAACGCTGCCATTGCGCGAATCAGCGTAGCATTCTCCTCGCGAAGTCGATCTCGTTCCAGGGTCATTTCATGCTGTTGCTTTAAAAGACGAGCCTCGAGCGCCATTATTTTATGGTCCCGATCTTCCAGAAGGGATAGCAGCCTTCTATTTTCCTCTTGCGCTCGTTCAATTAGCTATAAATCGTATTTGATTATCGTATTGCCAAGCTATACGATTACAATCAATATAATAGAAAATAGATCCAGAGTAACAAAATTTCGAAATGTGTTTCTTTCGTAAAAAATTAACTTAGTGCACGCGATTCATGATAGAAATATATTACTTCTATCTTGACGTAATTACGCATATTTTGTCTTAGGTTATTAATGACTCACTTCGTGCGGATTGTCGCCTGTTGGCGTTGGTAAGCGCGGTCTTACAGTCGTATTGACAGATGTTTGTGGTTCATGATTGCCATGGTCCGATTGATTAATGCTGTCAGACTGATTGAGAGAATCAAATTCTTCATCGTCGGCCTCCAAATCAGAATGACTAAAATGCAAATGTCAACGATTACATGTAAATCATATTTCATTTATCGCACAGATATTGATTATTAATTTCCATTAGTATCACTTATGCCAATATTTATAAATCGCATTAGGCACGACCATCGATACAGATACAAAGAATATTGCAATTATAAATATTATATTTTATTACGTGTTTTAATTTTAGTAAATATATGTTGCTTGTTTATTTAAGAGTTTTTAGAGAATCTTGTAACATTGGTATAGTAAGTATATACAATAAGACTTTACTTTTACAAATAAATATCTGAATAAAGATAATAATTATTATTTAAAGTATTTGTAATAAATTTTATATAAATGAGATAAAAAATATCACATATGATTTTCATTCGCACGACTTAACACATTTTATTCGGAGCTATTCATTTTACTGCAATTACTATACAGTTACTGCATAGCAATCAAATTTTTCAATTTTCATTTTATTATATTCAATTTACGGTATTAAAACACAAAAAAACGAGTAATTATTTTTTAATTATTGCATAATAATATAAACTTACATAACATGGCTGTTGAATAAATTTCTTGTTAATAAAAAAAAAAATTAGACTTCTCAACCTTTTTTATTTTAAATACATTTAAGATCAATTACTTCGTGCATTATAGCCTTTGTATTGCAACAAGTCTTTTACATTTAAATTTCATTTTTGAATTACTTCATTGTGTTACTATTACTGTTTTATGTTAATATCAATATATATTTGGAACATTATCAGTTGGGAATGCATTTAGGAATGTACGTAGGTTTCGGAAAATGTATTGGATTAAGTAATTTGTTAGTCGATTAATCAATTCTATTAGCTCTATCGTACTTCGTACAGGTCGTGCCTAATCATGGTTCTTCCAATACGACGTAACGCACTTACCAACTGTACCTAACTATACATGACCTGTATAAAGTACGGTAGTGCCTAGAAATCAGTTATGATTCATTAAAAAAGGCAGTTAAAGATAATTATTGCACTATACTGATTTCCCAATTATCATTAATTAACATATGAATCTGAGATACCTTTTATTTCGCCTTTGTGTGTATATTCTGGCATTCCGCTCCTGCAAAATGTTTATAAGTAACTTTAAAATATCAATGACTTCGTAAGAAATCCTAATAAAAATTCTAGCTTGCTGCTGCTTTTATATTTTTTTTTGTTTACCATATATCATTACATATATCGTTAGTTTCAAGAAAAAAGTCATTATTCGGAAGTATATTTAAAAGTTCGCGTTTCATTGAAACTTCTGTTGTACAAGTTTAGTTGTAACTAAATTATTTCGAGAGCCGGAAATTGATTTTTTGACAGTAATGACTTTTAGATTGTAACTACAATACACAAATAATAATTTTTAATAATAAATTAATTTCCTCTGGTACATTGTCTATTTGTAATTATAGATATAGATATGTATGCGTAAGAAGAATATAAAATATAAAACTTAAATTTCCCTTTTTCTCTCAACTTTCGAACACAAAGAAATGTACAGCATAAACTGTGTGTAAACTAATTTCGGTCTTCTCATACGAATTTTTTCCAATGTGCGCATTTGTCGGAACATTCTGCATAAAAAGTAAAAAATGGAATTGACTGCACTTACTTCTATCAATTCGTGATCAAGAAATTCATTGTGATGCGTGTTGTGCTTAGTTTCAAGGCAAGTGCCGCTAAGCTCTTCCTCGTCTTCCCCCGTACTACCTCCAGTGCTCTGAGAAATTATGCGTTTTACCAAATGTCCGAGATATTTTTACAACATTTAAATATTCAAAAATAATGAGCTATATCATGAGCTATAATGAGCATATTATGAGCTATCCCATAAGTAATAATGATGGTAAACTTATTATTATAATTCATGAAAAATTTTAACCTATTTAAATTAACATTTTTATAATTGTAATTACAAAAAGTTATCATAACTTAACGGTTGTTTTATTAAGACTTTTTATCATGATTTAAAGATAATTTGCTTTCATCTACGGACTTTTTACTAATACATGAGATTAATTTCTCTCTAAAAGCTTGGTAAGCAAAAAAAGCAATTTTCGATTTAATTATCAAAGATTTTAGCTAAAATGCTAAAAATCTAGAATTTAATTCTAGATATAAAAGAATAAAATTGTGTATGTGTGTGTATCTGTATAAAAATTTAATAACTGAAAAAAATCTCAAAACTTCAAAAAATTAAAAATATAAGATTGTAAGATGCAAGATTTCAATATGTATCCAGAAGTTCAATAATTCACAAATCCGCAGCTCAATATAAAAACTCAATAATTTTGAAGACCAAATAGAATTAAAAAATTTTTTCAAAATTCTCTCTAGAAATACTATTATTATAATTCCCATTATAATTTTTGATTGGTTACTTATGAGTTGATTGACGATAACAATGGCGAACCTCTGTCGATGGTAAATGTACGACTCCTGTGCTACGCCGTTTTTCTCGCAGTTTCCGTCGATCACGTTGCTGCTTTCCCTTGTTTATATGCGTTGGCCTGTGCAAACAGGATACGACACTAAAGACACTAGAACCAGATCCAGAAAGTATATTAGGCAATTACGTAAAGTTCCGTGCATCAAAGATGCTGTTAGCTAATGGACACTCCAAGCGCGACAATAAGTTTCTGTTGGTTTTCTATCAGTTTTGTAAGCACATTTGTAATCGCGATTTACATACCGGCCAGTCACACGTTTATCCTGTTTCCTTATTATGGGTTTACTCTGTGGGTTTTCATGTTCAGGCGGAAGCACAGGGTTGGTATCGTAAGCGCCTTGTGATTCTTCCACATCGGGTGTATTCTCTGTAAAAGGCACCGAAAACAATTAGATTGATAAAATTATAAATCTGATTACGCGTGATTTCTTGAATCGTTTTTCTATTGAGTCAAATCATTATTAAGTATTTACTTCATATTATTTATATATATTAGGTGTGGGAAAAAGTTCATGGCGTTTTTCCCATTACATGGCATTAAAAAAACGCCACGAACTTTTTCCCACACCTAATAGAATGATTCAAAAGTTATTAGTATTAATTATTATTTCATGCTATTACGAAATAAAATTTGAATATATTTTGTAGTATTAAATATGCATTAAGAATAGATTTTTATATTTAATTTTTAAATACATAATTTAAAAATTTACAAAAATTCACACACCATGCGCGCACGCGCGCGCGCGCGCACACGCACACCCCACGCACACACACATATATATACTTTTGAGGCTTCCACAAGTATTTATTTCAAAGATGCCAGAGGGCTTGCGAGTTATCGCGATGTCGTGATCCATTGCTAATTGAATTAGCAATGGATCACGACACGATAACCCACAAACCCTCTAGTACCTTTAAAATTGATATATGTTTAAATCAAATAAAAACGTTTATTAAATTTAGATTTATTATTTATCATGCATTATATATATGTTTAAAATTTGTTCAAATTTAAACAAGTAGATTAACAAAAATCTTAAATCGCATGTTCGTAGACACTTCCGCGATCATCAACACGTACTTTGAAAACTTATGGAAGACACATCTCCTGTCCTTGCCGGACCCACCCTGGCCCTAGCAGTCCTGATCCTGGATCTCCTGGATGTCAACTCGAAATCGTTGTCGAAGTCTTCCTGGCTGACGGAGCTAGACGCCATGCCGGTAATATCGCTGCAATACAAGACTCCAGCTTGTAACGCATATTCATCGCGTGCTCACGGGACATAAGCAGCACTACCCGCCGTAAGAATGTGCGTGTTGTGCAAAGAAGAAAAAAAATGAGTCCTTACAAAAAATACCTGGACATCTGAACAAAGGGTAGGTTGTGACGTGCGCGATACCTGCGGGAAGGCTTGGTCTCGTCCCGTGCGGGTGTCCGTGAAGTTTAATAGCACTCGATCTATGCTACTGTCTCGTGGGACTCTCGTCTGAGAAAAAGGGAGAGGAGGAGAAGTCGAGAGGACAGTATTTTTGAAAAACGAAATTATGAGGAGAGAAACGAAAAAGTACAAAAAGAGAAAGAAAAAAAAATAAAAAGAAAAGGAAGACGCAACATGCGCAGGTAGTGAAATCCGTAATAATCGGAAACGAGATAATCGAGGGATCACCTGAGATGGTCCTCGGCTGCCGATCCGATGACTCACTGATGACCCGAACAAGGGATTGACAGCTGTCAGCCGACGTGAACGACGAACGTCATAAACATTGGCCAGAACAGGCGCATAGCTGGAGCGTGGCCGCGAGATCGGTGTATCGATCGTCGTGCTTGTGACAGGTAGATTGGAACTAAAGAAGTCGTCTCGGCAACAATATTTGAAGTCCACTGTCCGGCTGCGATTCACCGTCGACTGTGGGGTTCGTGGAATTGCTACGAGAACCACTGATCGCAAGTAAGTAGTAACTGCTATGCTCTCTTGTGTTCACTGCGCTAGGTCAGGCCGCCCCCACCTTTGGCGTGAGCACGATGCGTAGTATGTCTGGTGACAGACAGCACGGAGACTGGGAATGCGTTCAGAAAACACAGTCAATCGTGCGATGGAAACCGCTTCAGTCACGGACGTAACATAAGTTGAGAACGGACACAAGAGTTGGGAGAGATGTATAGAGGGATATTTGAAACTTTATATTCGTTCTCTCTTCATTCTTTCTCTCTTCGATTGAAGAAAGAGAAATAAGATCAGAGTGTGTATTCATAGTCTAGTCTTATTAACATGTCTTAAATAATGTCTTAATTACAGATTATTTATACTGGCTGTAATCTGTAAGAATTGACCAATCATAATCGAATGAGAGGAGAATAATCGACTATGATTCGTACAGATTACGGTCAGTATAAATGATGCTTAGCGTCGAAACACTGTCTCCTAATCCTTTAAGATGCATGTGATCTGTTTTGACGCTAAAAGTGAGCGTTGAGTATGAAAAGGCACCTTAAAAATCGATTATATATGAATACCAGTTTAAAAGAGAAACAGAATGATCTAGAGAGCTCAAAGGGAAAGACTAGCAAATTGTATCACGTGAATGACCGCGTCCAATCAGAAGAGACGGGTCATGTGATGCAGTTGCCACTCTCTCTTTGAGACTCTCTAGAACGACCGCCAAGATTTGTTCTCCTCGTTTAGCATCGCTTTCTCTAGTAAGCATTGTTGCCGTGATCAATTTTACATGTCAGTTTGTTTGATCAATTCACACTACATCTATGGTTTAAATGACTATTTACTACTTGCCAGACGCAAAATGATCAATAAACGACTGCGTTCAGAAAATTCAGTGCCATTTTGTTCTCATTTCGATTTAAAATGACTGTAGCGACGAAGGCAATAAAATATATATATTTTTTACATAAATATTGTAAAGATTTAATTTTTTGTTTGCAATAAATATGTTTTTGTTTGCTAATTAAATGTTTCCATTTAGTTAAAAAGCACAATTATTAAAAGCTAACGTATTGACAGATTTAAACTTGATCATGATTATTAAAATTTTTTATACTGTTTTTGCATTCCTCTCTTTTATTTCTTTCCCTCTATAAGTTTTACATATAATAATATACACAAATTTAAAGTAAATTCGTTCGTACAAAATTTTATTTTTTTTAATAAAAATATGAGAAATAATGTAATTTGATAAAAAATTGTTTATACATGAATATATAAAATATATGTACATATGTATATATATATATATATATATATATATATATATATATATATATATATATATATATAAAAAAATTATATATATGAGAGTGTTTTTTATATTACACAGTGTCACTACTAATATCTTTTTTTTTA
>Ga0157364_1004188_pt1 | contig 14335 bp, 8 predicted proteins | sample AttsexASBM2_FD_111476 | JGI IMG/M metagenome (GOLD analysis project Ga0157364, IMG submission 111476) | Fungus gardens microbial communities from leaf cutter ant in Ribeirão Preto, State of São Paulo, Brazil - Atta sexdens ASBM2 | ecosystem: Host-associated > Fungi > Mycelium > Unclassified ... | reverse complement strand
TGTATAAGTAAACTCCAAAAGTGTTCAGAGTTCATTCTAAGGAAATGCTTAGGTAACACCAACAGTAGTATCTACATCTCTTGATCTAGCAGCCTGTATTATAAGTATTGTGCCACAACAGACTACTGTAAGTGAATACAACTTTTACACTCCTCAAACTCTTTGCAATCACTAAACCACATAGCAAACTCTATAAAGTTATACTATAACAAACTCTGCAACAAATCCTATAGAATTATATATTAGGTGTAGTTTACACTTGAAGGCAAAAGTCTATGGGGTTAGCAAAGTTCAATGAGTATGAGAACTTATCAAACTACATGAAATTATAGGCTTTCTAGAATAATATTGGTTTCAGCTTATATGCTATGCTGTTTATGTGTTGCTTGGTTACAATTTCAGAAGTTGAAACAGAGTTTGAGAGAGGGAGTTCTGATAGAAAGAAGTGTGTTATCTTAATACTAGAGTTTAATGAAAAACACTTGGAAACTCAAGTGGTGCTATCAATAGTCTAGCAGTTGTCTACATCAAGTGAGGTTGGTATTTGAACCTAGCTTCAAGCTGAGTAGATATTTGATTAAATTGATCTATAGAAAAACACTAACTGAGCATAAGGTTTTGAGTAAGAGTAATCTTTGTTGTATGATATTATAGCAGTCTTTTCTAGTTCAAATTCTAAACTCCATGTACAAACTCTATTATCTCTTACTTCTCTCTTAACTACTCACTTTTTTCTGATATTATTTTTAGAGCTCTCTATAATAATCTGACTATATTCTGTTTTTGCTGGTAGAAGTTTCAGAAGTTTCTATTGTCAAGTGTATAGTATAAAGTACATATATAGCATTAGCCAAATGTTAAAGCTAAGCTTGATATTATATACTTTCAGTATAACTGGTTTAGTAGCTGGTCTATTTCTAATATCTATCTTACTTCTGACCATGTAAGCTTTATTATTCCTAGTTATATCAGTACTAATATGTTAGATTGGTATGCAATCAAGAGTATATAGAATAGTTACTTACTGTAAAAAGACCTACTACTTCACTAAAACTCAATCCTTAGACATTGCCAAAATCTGCAGCCTTTTTTCTTTTCTATTTGTAAGCCTCAAACACTGCTGCTAACTCTACAGAGTTTACCAAGTCAATATTCCTGTTCCACCACTAAAACACTCTCAAGTACTATTCTTAAAATGATTATAATTCTTGTTAGGTAAGAAACATGTCTGAAAAAGAAAACTATTTGCAAAAAGATTACAGAAGATATTAGAAGAGCATGGAAACATTATCCAACATGTTTGGATGTGAATTCTAGGTGATCTTGGCTTCAGTGGATATGCTATATCTCTACATGTTATGGTGGTCATATTTGGGAAGAGGATATTAATAGAAGATGAAACATGAAGAAAGTTAGACTTCCAAGTATGAGTACTCAGAACAGTGTACTACACTAGTTGATTTTTGAGCTAACAAACTACAGAGTATCTATACATCTTAAATATTAATACTGAGACTATTCAAAAACTGGAAGAGATAGATAACTACTCTGAATATACTAAAATTTTTGGAAATCAAGTCCAGAGTTTCATGGAGATTATAAGAAGCCATGTGATTAGCAGTAGAGTGATTAGATATGGAAAGAAACCTATACTAGAAGAGGATAGGTAGGCAGGAAGGGAGATAAACTCTTTAACAGATGTTTTGAGTGGATTGGATGTTAGGAGAATTTTATTCATGATGTAGTCAGATAAGTATATAATAATTCTTCTTGTTACAACCTAAGTCCAAGAGTTTGGTTAAAAGAAGAAACTGATATTGTTTAGCACAAAAGAACTTAGTATAATTCTTAGTACAATTGTGTCTACTTTATATCTCTGGTATATAGTCTGTGCATACTTACATTTAGCCTACTCTAAATATTATAAGTCTATGTAAATAAAGTTACCATGTTATTTATGATACATTCCTTCTCTCTTTCTTACCACTATCTTGCATGGTAGTGTCTATTAGAGACCTAGGAAATATAACACAATCTTCTGCTACTATGAGCTCTAACTCTTTGAATCTGATATCTGGACAAGACATTAACATGGTCGTTGACCCCATCGACACTATGTTCAATCTAGATAATAATTTTGATAAGGTGAGAGGCTGCTCTTTGGACCTGAGCATACACAGGCCTAGATCCCCTTTATTGTTGTCAAGTGAATACGATGAAGAATATCACATTCGCATCAAGTGGGAAAGCAACAGGATGGACAAAGACAAATCTGTTAACTCTTCAAGCAATTTTAGCCTTGAATATGCAACCCAAGAGAGTTAGAATAATCAAGTCAGCAAGGTGGCTGACTTCACCCCCAACATGAGGATGCAATGTGCTCCAACTGTAGGTCCGGCCCTCAACTAACCATCTAGTGAAAACATGTTCAATGTTCAATTTAATTATAACCCCAATCAAGCTCTTGACCCTAATTCCTGGCATGGCAATTTCCATGCTATATTGTTACATGGATCTATAGAGCATCTAGCCTCTGATGCCCTTAACATTAAAGAATCACTCATCAGGATGAAGAAATACATCACTAGTAAATCAATCAAAGGTGCAAAAGCTAATGACCTTAAAGATCTCATGGGCATGGGTAAAGCTCTCTGGGAATTTATCAATACAGTCTACAAATCACAATGGAATGCTCTCTACATTGATAACAACACAACATTCAGGAGCAAAGTTAAGGCAAAGTTCAACCCTCAAATCAAGAAGACTTTTGCTTCTAGTAAAAGCAAGAAGGTTGTCAAACTGACTTATGTCTTGCCCATCTCTCTTCCAATTCCAGCCAAATTGTCGAAGGAGGTTAAAGAAATTTCCAAATACTTCAAAAAAAATAGAAAATCCTACTCCAAAGAAATCTTATGCTCAGGCTTCTTCCAAACAGGCTGCCAATAACATAACTTCAAATGTTGCAATGAACACCTTAAAGATCAAAGAAACATTTCCTGAACTTTTGAACAAGAAGATCAATATAATTTAAAAGGTTATCAATGGGAAAAATAACAAACTGAAGCCAAGGATCAATATAACCACCAAAGGTCCTTCATGTAAATAGATCATCATTTTGATGTTATAACTCGGAAAGTGTAGACAGACATTTAGGGTTAGGGTTAGGAACTATAGTTAATTATTAGTCTACAGCTAGAGAAAGATACAGGCACATGACTGGGAAGTCATATGATATTACGTCATAGGCCTGGAGTGGTTTAGAGTGGTCTGGAAGGACTTAGAGTCTAGAAGGATTAGGAAGAGTCTAGAGTAGGAGTTAGGGTTAGAGATGATGTCAAGGAACAACAGTTTCTTATGGTGTGCACATGGTGTACACATGTACAGCGGAAATTAAGGAGTATAATATCAAGGCACATGTATATGGCATGGTAGCCTTATGATGGATGAGTAATAGGACATGAGGTAGATGCATGGACTTTAGGATAGGAGTAGCATAGCCGTAGCATAGACCAAGGACTAAAGTATATAAGTAGGGATAGATCCTGTAAAGAGTTCTCTATCAAGTTCTCTTGTGTAAACCCTATACAAGGTTCTTCTCCCAAACCAACACTAAGGTTTCTGAGTTGTAACATCTGATGTCTAATAAGCTTGGTAAAAGATTTACCAAGAATTCTTCATCTCATATCATAAATATTAATTGTGCCCTCAAAAACATAAAATCTAACATTTGTGCTGACTTTATCAGTTTAGACAAAAAAGGTATTATTATTGCCACCAACAATGTTGCTCTAAATTCCAATCTTCAGGAAATTGAAAAATATGTTAAAAATTCACTTGAAGTTAATGACAACAGTGTAGCTTCTCCAAGACTCTCTCAATCAAAGTCCTACCTTAAAATCATAGGCATTTCATATTTTGTTGACAAATCTAGCACATGTATTACCTCTGATAATATTGAATGCATCCTCAAAAGTAATCACATTTTTAATGACATCATTCTTGCATTGAGACCACATATCATCAAAGTCTCTCCCAAGTTGGATATAGCTGTTGTCTGGATCAACATTTGGGATAACCAGAATGGTAACAATGCCAAAAAAATCATCAACAGATGATTTAACATTGGAAATATTGTCACTATAGTGAGAGGTGCCAATATGAACCCTGGTGTCCCCCAGTGCAAGAATTGTTGGAAGTGGAAACACTTGACAGGAATTTGTTACATTTAAGGATAAAAATATGCTAAGTGCAATAGTCCCCATTGTTGTAGCAACCACTTGTCACTTCAAGGACAAATGATTTCACAACAAGCAAAGCTCTCAGTAGGGCTATCAAGTAACAAATGGGGGGATTACAAGAGAACTCGACAAGGAGCCCTCGCTGCATTGTTCCTCTATATATACTACTACATCATGGTCTGTGCTACAACAATGTGTTTACCTCATGTCCATCTACCGTGCTTCTATCTCATGTCCTATTACTCATTCACATATGTTTTCCTTAAGGCCACCATGCTTCCTACATGTGCCCTGATGTCATACCTTTAATCTCCGTTATACATGTGCACACCATGTGTACACCATGAGAAACCCATATTCCTTGACGTCACTCCTAACCCTAAGTCCTTCCAGACCGCTCTAGACTCTGTCACATGACTTCCAGGTTACATGCCTATCTCCTATCCCTTTGTCCGTTGTAGACTAATAAAATACTACTACAATATCTTTACTCTGTCCTAACTTTAACCCTAAAGTCTGTCCATATCCTTGCGCTATAACACCTATCTTACTGATAATCATCAGGAGTTTGTCTGGTGTTGTAAAGCTAATGCTAAGATCAACCTACCTAGACTTGAAACAAAGAAGGGTGAGCTGTGCTCTTACTTGTTCAAGTGTTTCAATTACAAGAGCCCCCATGTTGCTAACTCTGTGGAGTGTTCATTTTGGAAGCACCACTTCAATGAAGAGTGGCATGCCAAGGAATATGCTAATCTCCAGGAAGCTAGGAGAGAATTGACCTGTTCAAACATGAATGATGCTAGAATATGATTTTGAAAAACCTAAAGATCTTTTCACAAAACATTCAGAAAAGCAACTTCCTAATTAATACTGTCCTAGAAGTTAATCAGAATTTTGACATCATATTCATCCAAGAGCCATTGTGGACAACTCTCAGATCCATCCTAAGTTCAATGAATTCTGAAGGCATTCTCCTATTAGGGGTTCCTAACCATCCCAACTGGCTTACTTTCACCAGAGAGCTGTTTTCTTTCAATGACTTTCCAAGAGTCATTATATATCAATGTCAAATTTTCTTCTCTTTGTTTTTCATTTAGAAAGAATATTATTAATCATCATGATATTCTTCTCACTTCTTTTTTCAATAACAATACTATCTTTTGGATTATGAATGTTTATTTGGACTCCTCTCACACCGCCTTAAAGTATCTCAAGGATACTGAGGTGAACTTGTTGAATTTATTAATCATGGCTAGTGATTTCAATATTAGGGATAGTATCTGGGATCTAGCTTTTCCTCATCATTCAACTTTTTGTGATGATCTTATGATTGTAGCAGACTCCTTTAATTTAGATCTTTTGTCTTCTACTCACAATGTTCCCACTAGGTATTTGGATTTGGATAGCAGTTCAAACTCAACCATTGATCTCATGTTCCTTCAAAGTGGATTAATGGAACTCAACAGTCATTTTATCCACCCAGACTTATGACTTTCTTCAGATTATGCATTGTTGACAGTTTTGATTGATATTGCTGAAGAAAATATTGTTTCGTTCAAGTATTCCATTGTGAAAAATGGCAAAGAGGAATCTAGATTTATCAAGGATATCTCACGTACCATCAAGAGTATCAACATCTCCAACTTGTCTGACTCTAACAAGTTAGAGGAAGCAACTACTTCTCTCACTTCAAGAATTGATTGTGTATGGAAAGCAAATTTGAAACAAGTCAAAATCATGAAACGGTCCAAAATTTGGTGGAACAAAGAATGTAGTTGTGCCTTAAACAAATATAGAGCTTTAAGAAGTCTAGAGAATTGGAAAGACTTCAAAAACAAAGTCAAATCTACGAAACAAACTTTCTTTGATGACAAGATTCAAGAAATTGTTAACAAAAGACAAGGACCATGGGAGTTCATGAACTGGGTCAACAAGAAAAAACTACTAGCGATTAAAACTATCAAATATAATAATAAGTAATGTTTAGACATCAATGACTTGTGGTATGCTCTTCACTCCACTTTCAATATGGCTAGCAATTGCCAAGTGGATATGGATATTCTTGACAAAATAGCTGACAAACCCACTGTGCCTTAGTTGGTATTTTCAAAAGAGGAATTTAGATTTGCTATATCAGGTTGCAATAATTCTTCTACTCCTGGCCCTGACAAGCTATCGTAGAGTCATCTCAAAATTATTCTCAAGGACAACAAATGTCTTAATACCATTATTCATATTGCTAATGCCTATATCAACTTAGGATATTGGCCATCACACTTCAAGAAATCTACTACGATCATTATACCCAAACCAAACAAAAAGTCGTACAATTTCCCTAAATCATTTAGACCTATTGTTCTTCTTAATACAATGGGTAAACTTATTAAGAAAGTCATAGGAGAAAGGCTTCAATTCAATATAGTGTTGAATGACTTTATCCATCTAAGTCAACTAGGTGGTCTCAAATTCAAATCAACTATTGATGCTGGGATCACTCTAACCTACACTATTCAAGCTGGTTGGGTAAAAAATTTGTCCACTAGTATTCTTGCTTTTGATATTACCCAATTTTTTCCATTGCTCAATCATCGACTTTTCTCTCTCATCATGAAGAAAGCAGATTTTGATCATCACATTGTTTCCTTCTTTGCCAATTACCTAGTGGACAGGAGAACAAATTATTTTTGGAACAATTTTTCTTTTCATACTTTTTATATCAATATTGGTGTAGGTCAGAGCTCTGTGCTCTCACTTATTTTATCTGCTCTCTATCTTTTGCCTTTTATCTATATTCTAGAAAATCACTTAAAAAATCTCAAAATTCCCACTTCCTTCATTTCTTTCATTGATGATGGTCTTTTTATCTCTCAGAGCAATTTGATTGACATTTTCAACAGTCGCCTCTATTATAGCTATAATATTCTTACTAATCTTCTTGAAAAGTTTGGTCTTGTAGTTGAACATTCCAAAACTGAAATTTTTCACTTCAATAGATCTCATGGTGTTTTCAATCTGCCTTCTCTCGATCTCTCTTCTTTAGGAGAGAACGTTCTTTGACCCAATAATACCTGGAAATACCTGGAATTCATCTTTGATAAAAAGTTAACATTTTACAAACATGTTGACTTCTATGCGAACAAGTCTATCTCTACTGTCAAATGTATGAAAATACTTGGTAATTCAAATCATGGTATTAACCCTCTTCAAAAACATCTCCTCTATGGATCATGCATTCTCTCTATTGCCCTCTATGGTTTTCAGTTGTGGTTTTACAAATGTGCCCCAACAGCATATCACATGAAGATTTTAGAAAAAATGCAAAGATGTACTGTGATATGGATATTGGGAGCTTTCAAAACCTCCTCTTTGTATGGTGTGGAAGCCATAGTAGGGCTTATTACTATCAAACTCCACCTTCAAAAACTTGGTGGTAAATCTCAACTTCGAGCAAACAAACTTCTCTCCAATCATCTTCTACATTTGCTTATTGACTTGTATCTCAATCCTTCCTCCAATTTCAAATCTATTATATTAGATTCACTCACCAATTGACAGTGGTCTTTAGTCAAAGGTTATTTAGTCGACATGGCTAATAGATCTTATGAGTGCTTTCCCTCTTTTTCTCCTTTTAATTCAGAATTTTCTCCTGGTTTAAGAATTATTAACAACTTCTCAGAACATATCTCTTTCAATGTCTAGGACAAAAGAAATTATGAGCTCAAGAGCTAGACGACATGGTTTTAGAGTCCTCATCATTTTCATCAGTTGCTATAGTAGCATCAAGAATAACATTACTAACTCCATTGCACACATCTATATAGTTAATAAACCCTTAATAAAGACAGTTTACCATGTAGTCAATATCACGAGTACTGAAGCAGAACTATTTGCCATCAGGTGTGGTATTAATCAGTTATTATACTTCAACAACATTTCAAAGACTGGGGGGAGAGATGGCATAGTAGAAGAGACCCCCGTCCATGTGTATTATGCCTACCTCAAACCTACTTGAGATTATGGGTTCAATTCCTTAGTAGTCCTTTATGTTGGGTAACTGCATAAAAAGGTTAGGATATTGATACTCCATACATAATTCCTCCTGTAGGCATGGACTGCCATTGCGCCCCGTGTAATAAATTGTTGACCTAAAAAAAAAAAAAAACATTTCAAAGATCATTGTCATCACTGATTCTATTCATGCAGCCCATAAAATCTTTGACTCTTTGGTCCATCCATATCAAATCCAGTTGACTGCTATCTTTTCAAATCTTTGTGACTTCTTCAATAGTCACAATAATAATTCCATTGAATTCTGGGAATGTCCCAGTTATCTTAAATGGTACCTCTATGAGAAAGTCAACAAAGAAACCAAGGCTTTTAATCTCACATCTCTTCTACCATGCAAAAATTCATGGGATTTTAGCAAGAAAAACAAAAGTGACAACATTGTAAACATTTGGAAAATGACATTTCAAGCCTCAAATCTTAAAGAGAATCAATTCCTAGACCTATTAGATGATGACAACAATATCATTGAGCTGACCTATGTAAAAGGGGGATCTTGGCTCAAAATAATTGGCCATTTGAATTGGTTATGTGCTTGCACTACTAGAGCTATTACAAATTATACTCCCATTAGCAAATACAGGCTTGGGTTCTTCTCTAGGGAAGAATTTAAGTATCTGTGTGGTCAATATCTGATTGAATCGAGATGATATATTCTTTACAAATGTGGCAGATTCAATGGCTACTGAAATCTAAGAAGGGACTCATTAAGTCATATTGTCATGTTTTTGGAGTTTAATCCAAATACATTTTCTTTTAGTGATTCATTAGGATAATATCTTCCTTTTTATTTATAGTATTTTGTTTTTCCTCTTTGTTTCTCTTCTTTTTCTATATTTCTCTTTCTTTTTATTACATGTAGTTTTGTCCCTTTGTAAGTAGTTACAAAAGTAGCTACCATGGTTTGCCTACACACTTTGTATAATAAATTGTTGATTTAAAAAAATATTATTTATGATATATGATGTTTCTCTTCTGTTATGTCACATAATAGTGTGACCATGACTGATGATTGGTATGATACACTAGTGACAGTTATTACATCATGTTACATCATCTTATTCTTTCTTTAGTTTTTAAAAATGAGAAATAGAAAAAAGAGAAAAAAATAGAAAAATCCAAGTAAAAAAATAGGAGAGCCCTTAAATAAGAGACTAAAAATAAAAAGAAACAAGTCCACTATTTTTAATTCTAACACTTCTTCTTTAACCATTATCTAATAAGCTTTTTATATTCTAGTCAATGTTTAGGATTATTCTACCTAGGTTTTTGACCATCTAGTGTAATTATTTTCAGATTAGGTCAGCAGTGTTTCACTTGATATCCTAATTGATTGGTATAGACTATTTAAAGTACTTAGAGTAGCTATTGCCTCTAAGAAACTAAAATTTTCTGAAGGTGAGTTATATACTGTGTAGTCATTAGAATAACTGGACAAATACTGTGGTAATACTATAGAGATTACAACTTTAGAAAGTTCTAAGTATATTATCATAATAAAGAAGTATGGGTAGCATATATCTTTAGGAAGTCTTAAAAAAACAGAATAAAAACTTCTGAAGATAGTAACTATTCTAAATATTGAAAGGATCTATTCCAATTTAGTAGAATAGTGCTAATATAAGGCAGAAATAATGGTAGCCAAATTGTTATAAAACGAGTGTATAGACAGACTTTGATAAGATTAAGGTTAGGACAGAGATAAGATATAGGATAGTAGTTATATTATTAGTCTACAATGGGAGAAGGGCACATGAACTAGAAGTCATATGAGATGATATCATAGGCCTAGAATAGTTTAAAGCAGTCTATAGGTCTAGAAGGGTCTACGAGGCTAGAAGAGTCTAGATGATGATGTCAAGGAGCATATACACCACATTGCTACCATATAGTCAATACATGGATGTTAGGGCAGGATACACAGTCTTGCACAGTCACTGTGGAGTAGACATGAGGTAGACATATGGTCTTTAGGGCAGGAGGCACAGTAGACATATTGTTGTAGCATGGACCACTTATAACTTATATAAATAGGGTAGCAATGCAACAAGGGCTTCTTGTTGAGTTCTCTTGTAATCCCCACTACTAGATAGCCAACTGAGAGCTTTGCTAAAGTGAGCAAACTACAGGTGCTGTTCTGGTGAGTGGTTGCTACAACACAAATGGTCAGAAACTCTATTAGAAGAGAAAAAGAGGTAATTTATATTGAGTATGTGAAAAAAGGTTAAGAGTAAAGGTTAATAGTGTGTGAGGTTTAGTAAGATTTGGTAGGATCAAGGAGAAAGACCGCAGAGACTGGCAGAGTTGAAGAGTGACTAGTGAGGGGTAAAATCACCATAGAGTTCAGTAGTAGTAGAAAGACTAAGTCTCTTTATATCTACTCTCTCTTTTATATTACTGTGTCTTAAAGCAACAGTAATAGAGTGAAATTTAATAGCTAAGAACTTGATAGCATAGATGAATCATAGAGCTTCAGATTTCAGTTTGTAAAAATCTACTACTCTGTTTGGTACAAATACTTCTAAGACATTCTCCTAAAAGTTTTCCTTCAAACCAAAGTCTTTTCATTTGATTAAATATTGTTATTTTCATTGCTGCTATTAGCTATACAGGATCTTTTCAATCTCCTATTCTTCTTGTCTATCTATGAGAATAGTGTTAGATAAAGGTAATGGATATTTACCAGAGATCAGATCTTCTATGGTAGCCATAAGCTTGATAACACTAAACACTAGATGCAGCCTTTTTATTAAGGATAGAAGCTTCAAACAATAGGCTGAAGGTTCTACTTGCTTCTCAACTATGTAAGGGCCACTTGTGGAACATTTTGGCTGAAGAGTAGGTGATCTGAATGTCTGAAAAATTATAACTTGTAGATGGCAAACTTGGCTTCATCTAGAGCAGACTTTATCTATGTAGTGAAATTTACAATGTTTTCCAGTCTTAATTCTTGTTAATGTAGTTTGAAGCCCATTCTAGAGAGATAATCTATGTCTAAAAGAAATAAATATTATTGAGTAGAAATATAGACATGATTATCATACTAAAACTCTGCTATAGCAGAAAATCATACCAGTTGCTTTGTATTTCATTCACAAATAATTGGAGATATTGATCTAGTTCCTGGTTAATATGTTTTATTTGTCTATTCTGTTATAAACTTCATTTAACTTGTATCTCTATAATCAGTGGACCAATTCTCACAAACCAAGTTGTACTGGAAAGCCCTTTATCAAATAAGAGCTATTTGTGCATATGTAGAATATATAAATGTGACAACAGAATACTGAGATATCAGACTATCAGTAACTACAAATTTAATTAGCTATTATTTCAGGAACAACTAAATGGATTCCCATAATCAAAGTTATATTGGAAAATACTCATCAAACTATCTCTAATGATATATCATACATCATATAGAGATCAATATTCATAGGGATACAATGACATATCCCAAACTCCCAAACATGTTTGACTTCAATACAATATCAAATCCCCATGATTATTTGGCCTTATTTGTGCCCAAAACTCCATAAGTGGTTTGGTACTTTATAATGAACTTAATTTCATCAAAAGTCTGTGGTTATTTTGCTTTATTTGAGTCAAAATCCATGGTTATATTCATTTGTATCTGTTGCCTAATTATCTTCTTCAAACTCCACAAATTTACTTGGACTTTATATAGAGTTTTCTCCTCTCCAAATCTGAACTCCTGTTTGGTATTTTACTACTGAAACATCCACTCAGAGATTTGTTTTAATTACTCCTTTTGTTACTTTATATATTTAAGGCTGATAATTACTTTGTAATAGCTAGCCTGATAATCAACTAAAGTTAACACTAAATCTCCAGTGTCAATGGTAACATACTTTACTCCTTACAACTTCTTACAAGACTATTCTCTGAAATTATAACCACGCAGCTCTTGTAGAAGGCACAATATATAAGTTAAGGCCAAGGTCATTCTGAATACTTCTGTATCTGAGGATTAGACTTTAGACTTAACAATATTAAGGAGACAACTTTGATACTTAATGTATAGTACAACTTTTTAGTGAAATAGGTGACAAAATACAGATTTCTATTTGAGATAACACAAATGGATAGATTATACAACTTTGGTATATTCCAATTTAGCTATGTCCATTTCAACCTACAAATAATGTCTTTTCTCTCATTTACATTCTCTGATCTTTTCTAGTATAGAACACATCTCTTTATTCCACCTTGGATATCCTTACTAGACCCTTACTAACTATATAAACCTCTATTCTCTGATATCTGAGAATTACTAGTGATTAGGATAACTTACTTAGCAGTTTCTATACTAGATAAATATCCTAGATAAAATACTTAGTATATAAACTGGTAGTTTATACTATAATAGCCTTATCCTGAAAATTAACTAAAACTAGTACTAATTTCTGGTGTTAGTGATGATATATCTTACTACTTTCTAGTGGTCTCAATCTCCTAAGTTCTCTAAGTTTTCTTTCAAAATATGTGATATGTGTGACTTATAGAAGCATAGCATATAAGATAAAGCCAAAAATTGTTCTAATCTCTGTCTTCCATGTTCTTAAATAACACATAATAGCTTATTTAGACTTCTGAGAGATCTCATCAGATCTTGGATAATGAGGTGTAAACTGTGTCTAACAAACTTTCAGACATTGTATAAAAAGTCTGACAGTATTCTCTACAGTAACAATTATATGTATAGAAATGAAGTAGTTTTTTTAGATACTGAGTTTACAACTGCCATCACTGCATCAAAGCTCACAGACTTAGGAAGTTCAACAATAAAGTCTATGCTTATAGTCTTCCACCTGGTATCAGAGATTAACAGTGGGCAGAGCTCTCTATAAGACAAGTATCATATTGGCTTAGTATATAGACAGAGATCACAAGTGCTAATGTATTGACTGATATACCTTGACATCTTTTATAGAGGTTTACAGTGTTTGGGACATAGATCTTATTTCTGAGTAGTAGTATATTTTTATTTACAGACTATTTTAAAGAGTATAGTAACTTTGTTGAAAACTGACAGAGTTCTTGAACAGTCCTTGTTACTAGTTTCATATATTCACCAAGCCAATTTTCTCACTGAATATTCTTAAACAGTGCTTTTTCTTTATCTTCCATACCTCAACCTTCTAGTATCTAAATACCAAGGAACTCTAGCTTGAACAGCACTATATTTTGGTTGTCCTGGAATTTTATGTCATGATCAATTTGCCATGAAAGTGTATTAGACTTCTCTATCAATCTCTCTGAGTAGTGGTGTAGCATAAAATCAAACCACACTAAATATAAAAACTACTAGGCTTGTCTTCAGTTGAGTTTCTTGGCAGTCATGAAATATTCAAAGTTTTTGTGGTCTGTCCAGATCTTAATGAAAGTTGGGGCTCCTTTTTAGAAGTAATGCTATTCTTTTAGTATACAGATAATCATGAGTATCTCCTTGTCATGTATTTTATAGTTATGCTCTACTGGAGATAAGAACTTACTGAGGAAAGTGACTGGGTGCTACTTATTATCTTCTTTTGAGATCTGAAAGAGCACAGCTCCTGTAGTAAAGTCAGAGCCATCAGCTTCAATATAGAAAGAGACAAAGATGTCTAGAAAGATTAGTATGAGGACTGTAGTGATAGCATTTTCCAGTATTTCAAAGACTGCTTGTTGTGCAGAGTTTTATCTTTATGTACTATTACTATTAGTGATATCAAACAGAGAACAAGTGATATCAAAGAAACTGTAGATAAATCTCTAATAAAAATTGATAAACCTCAGGAATGCTTGTAGTTTTAGATGAGTGGTGTTGTAGCAACCACTCATCACTCAAGGACAAATGATCTCACAATGAGCAAAGCTCTCCAATAGGCTATCAAGTAAAGAGTGGAGAAATTACAAGAGAACTCGTCAAGGAGCCCTCGCTACATTGCTCCTCTATATATACTACTACATCGTGGTCCGTGCTACAACAATATCTATCCAACCCTTAAGTCCATGCCTTTACCTCATAT
>Ga0157364_1004187_pt1 | contig 14335 bp, 8 predicted proteins | sample AttsexASBM2_FD_111476 | JGI IMG/M metagenome (GOLD analysis project Ga0157364, IMG submission 111476) | Fungus gardens microbial communities from leaf cutter ant in Ribeirão Preto, State of São Paulo, Brazil - Atta sexdens ASBM2 | ecosystem: Host-associated > Fungi > Mycelium > Unclassified ... | reverse complement strand
TCTTCTTGATTTTGACACGAGTCTTGCTCAAGTAATGCCTCCAATTCTGCATCTTCGAAAACCTTCTCTCTTTCACCGCTATGCCGGTCTTCGACGTCAAAATTACCGTTCTTGAAGCGTTGAAACCACTCACGGCACGTTCTTTCACTAATAGCGGCCTCACCATAAGTATTTGAGAGCGTTCGATGAGCCTCAGCCGCAGATTTCTTCATATTGATGAAAAAAATTGAAATCTCCTGCAAATGACGAGAATTTGGCTCGTAAACTGACATTTTCAATCGAGAATAACTTTATGATGCAGACACAAATCGACTAATGTTTCTATGGGGTTATGTTGACCGATGCCCAAGTTTATTGTATGACGTCTATGATCTATTTATTTCGACTACCACTTACCGCTAAAGCCATCTATAGGAAAACGTCGGAAGCAAAGTTGTACACCTAATATATGAAATAAAATCCAAGATTCTTTGTAGTCAAGCACAGTCTCAAAAAGTCTTTCACCATGATATACTAACGACTATGGATCTGCAAGGATTTATCATTGGACAGAAATTTGTCGTGAAGGAAGTGACGGTGTTGAAAAAAGGAACTATTCTTTCTCATTATATATTTATGTGTCCCATGCCATGGAACTTCTTGACAAAGTCAGAAAAGTATTGTGCTTCTTGGCTGAGTGCTTATCATAAATTGCAATGAGAAGTCGGGATGATCCCGTGCAGCATGACGAAACGTCTGATTGCAGACAATGGCTGTAATTGTTGTGGAAGAGAATGATAACACTTTAACTCTTGTTTTAAAGGATGTGAGAAACGTGAATGGTTGACTGATATACTCGATAGTGACGATTGTTGAGACTTTGGATGCTGATTATGAAGATATAGATTCTTTATATAATCTAGATGTTACTAATACTGTACGTTGTGGAAAATATGTTAAGAATTGTGCGTTACAGAATGGATTTAAAATATACAACTGAGAGTCGCAACTCCAGAAAAAAATATATCAAGTTTAAAAAATAAAGTATGAGAGTTTTAAAATCATTTTAATTTCTTTCCCCTATCCCTATAATTAAGAATCTATCAAGTAGTTTGTTTAGTAGTATGTATATAGTTTAAAAAGTGTTCGATAGTTATTCAATAACAGTTTTAATACTCGATAATAAAGAACGCTTGATCATTTGTATTACTAACCATATTATCAGTTGCTAAATTAAAATTATTTTATTAAATTATGCCGAATCATATTATCTAAAAAATCGTAAATATCATATCTATTTAATAAAATCGTGTGCAAAAAAAGAAAAGAAAAGAGTGCCCAAATAATAAGTATAGAACTGCAACGAGTGGAAGAGAGAGAATTGCATCCTACAATTGAAAAGAGAGAGGATAATAATTTAATGAGTGAATGCGACGGGTGAAAGAGAGAAGGAACAAACCCTCTCTTCCTCTTTAACACGGACTCCGATGACGCATTTCTCCCTCCCAGCATCTATGACTTCGCTCTCCCGTGCGACATTAGAGTCATGTGCTGGTTACTGTTCGTGGGTTAGAATCGATGTTTATATCTTAATGTTTATATCTTAATGTCGTCCAGTAGATAGTTACGGAATTAGTATGCTGCACTTTAGCGATTTGAAACACCTCGGTGATCCAATTTGATGTGTAACCCTTCTCGAAGACGGTTTTATATTTGCTCACACATACCGAACCACCTATTTTGAATTTCGCCGGACTCGCGATCTTTACGTTGCTTTACGTTTATACCGTGGTCAAAAGTTTTTCAGCGATCGTGGGGGTAACGTTGCGGGTATCGTTCGATGCTTGCGCGTGTTATAATCTGATACAAGCTGCGACAGCACATTAATCCACTTATAGTTTCCGTTAAGTGCAAACGTTTTCCACATATTGTTTTCTAATGTGTGATTGAATCGTTCAATATCATTTCGGCTTCATATCACCTTCATTTCGGAATGTGTTGAATAATGAATGTTATTTTTTCAAAAGCCGTTGCATATCAACGTTGTAAAATTCTTTTCCCATATTGGTCTGTAAATTTTTTGGACATCTCTTGCTTTTTCGAATTATCTCAGCAGTAGCTTCAGCCATCTCGCCTTCCATCTTTATTTTTGAGCAGTATGATTCATGCGTACTCGCTCAACATATCGATGACGGTGAGTATGTAGTGATGGCCTCTGTTGAATCACGAGTATGGATGCATTTCGATGACACATCAACTTGCCACAGATCATCATATTTCCGGAATATAACGCGTTTTCGCGGAAAATTTCTTCTCGCCGAAGCGTGCAATTTCTCGACGAGCCGACGTCTCTCGGAGCTAATTTTTTCTCACTTTTCATTGAATTTCTTTTTCATGATTCGATGCGTGATACACATGATTTAGGAAACAAAGAAAATTTGTTTTTCAATGACATAACTCGACTAATCCATTTCATGCATACGCAATTTAAATTATAATGAGACCGGCTTCGCAAAGTTCCTCGATGATCGACAGCATCTCGTTGTCGTAAGCGTTGTTGCAAAGCGTCGCGCAATCGGAGACGATCCACTAGCTTATTGGGATTGTTCCAGTGCATGTAATCGATCGGGCTGTCGTTTAGCGTGAGGTTATCTCTTTTCAGATTTTTTCTGTTTCTTGGACGTGACCCAATCATTAAGTGAATCACAAGCAGGGCAATTTATCCCTTCAAATCCTTCGATGGCTTAAAAGGGCTCATTTGCGCCAAAAATATCGGGATCAGGACTCCCCCGACATCTCCGTGATAGATCTCACATCCTACAATTCTATCGATAGTTCCCTCGGAATACCTTCAGATTCCTTGGATATCGAATTTCCTTCCCCTTCTTACTCTCCCACTTTGACAGACTCTCCACACCTCGCAATTCGTTCCCTCTCTTTTTCCCTCATTCCTTCTGAGGACAGCAGGTCTTTCGATGAGATTTTTCAGTCTCTTGAAACTCTCGTCAAATCTGCAAGATTCTCCCTCTTCTTGATCACATCACTTCATAAACACACACACATACACTCTCATAGACAGAAAACTTAAACTCGAAACGACGTATATTTATTATTTGCGTTAAATCATGATTATATTTGTTTCTTATATTTACATATTTACTTTGTTATTATTTGGTTCATAGTCTTTCTAAACATTATTTTAATTCATTTAGCTTAATCTTAGCATTATTGTAATTATCGTACATAAATATATACATACAGACACCTACACACATAAATATATATACGTATATTTTAAATAAATGTAACCAATTATTACTTGCTACTTATGACTAAACATTAATCAGATAATGTTACGATCAGGTATAATTTGCGAATTTTCCTCCACTCATACTGTGTGGATATTGAAGGAGAGAATACTTATTGGAATACTTTACCTGCATGAGACTCTTGTGGAATAATAAATTATGGCGCACTTTACACTGAATTTACGGAAATATTGACAGACAATGTGGGCGTACCTCAAATAATTTACACCTTAAATTCATAAGATACCGTTTTTGCCTTAACAAAAAAGGGGATAGAAACAATGTGCCATGTTCTTGTAAGAACCGAACACCCGAAATTATTAATTTTCGAAACGACACTCGATAATAAAAGTAAAGTTCAGCAAAATGTATAAACCAGAAAATCTCGACATTTTCACGTACATGAATTCTAAATTTGTGTATGAAAAAACATACGCATATATATACGCATCCAAATAAGCCAGTTATACCGAAATATACTTCAATGTACAGTGTAATCTCGAATAGAAAATATTGAAAAACGCCCTAACTCTCACCGCTCATTCACCGGATGCTTTCGCTTACCACGTAATGCAAGAGTCTGGATACAGGATTTTTATTGGTCGGGAAAGTAATACGTATAGTAAAATGTATGCCTATTGAGGTAAAACTCGCCTCAACTCAAGAATGTTATGATCAACCCGTGATTACCCGTGATTAGAAATAATGAAACACAGTTCCTAACACCACAAACTCACTTCTTGATGCAAGGAACGCAAGTGACTTGTAATTCGCTCGCACTTGCCATGTACCTTCTAAGAGATTCATAGTATCGGTTTACGCCCCGGCCAGTAGAAACTTTACCCATCGTACTCAAACCAATGATCAAACCAACTTGGAAATATATCAGCCCCGGATCACTCGCCACGAGCGGTATATATATTCAGATCTAGAAACCTTACAAGATCATATAATGTTTTCAGCCGAATGACCATCTGTACTCAATATCGTAGCATGAGGAATGATGGGACAATCAGGATTTGTGAATGGAGATTCATTCTCTAACTTATTAGATGAAGCATCAATAGAAAAGATAGCCATGTCTACTTAGGAAAAATTTTGGAACAGATTCCTAATTTTTGGAAATGTTAGCGCTGGAATAATAGAAATATATATAAACGCAAGAATCATAAAACTAATATTAGATACAATCGTACATGGATATACTCTGCATACCGTATATGGATGGTCAATATTCTTAATAGGAGCTATTTGAGATTCACTTACCAATCTTTTACTACATCTAGGAAAGGAAAGACGTATAGCTGCTTCAGTTCTCAATCGAGCTGGAATCTAAAGAAAATATTCAGAAGTACAAGATGAAACGAGGACTGAACTATTCTCTCCTTTCTTCCAAAGAAATCTCCACCTCTTGAACTAAAAAGGTGAATAAAAGGAATCTCCTCTGCCTCCTTCTGTCCCTCTACTCTGAAAAAAAATGAAATGAAAAAAATCCAACTTATAATTCTTTTATAGATAGCAATGGAGATTACCTGCATAAATACGCGACTCCTAACACGTAACCCACTGAAAGCACGAACAATAAAAGTGGACTCATTCACGAAATTTTGGATCCAACTTCATAATAGTCACGAGGATTTCAAAGAATTAATAGACGAACTCACTCGTCGGTTGATGCGACGTGCCGATCCCTGTCCTTATTACCCAATCACACTCAACTGGACGAGACGGTTGCGATTCAAGAAGAACGAAAGTGGAAATAGAATGTCTTCACCCAAATTAGAGGGAATGGAGCAGTGATCGCTCTAAGAGACTGGGGGCGCATTATCGAGCGACCCTGTTACGATCTCTGCATACTTAAGGATAAATTCTGCTATCTGGAATGGCAGGCAATTCCCTGCGCATTCGCTTACCCTGCAAAAAGGACGTGGTCCCGACGAACAAGGCAGTTAATCCAATTTCTAACAGAACGGCGCGAAGGCTGGATCAGCATGCGAGATATAAACGAAGAGGCTAACTTGTAAAATTAGAAATAAGAAACGAATATGGCAGAGAAATAAATAATGTTAAGGACATTTTAATAAGTCTAGGCCATGCACAGCACAGTGAAAAAATGCAAGAAACTGTACAGCCCTTTGTTGAATCGGCTATATTAAAAAAAACTAAAAATAATTTGTATTCACGACTGCTCAAGATATACAAACTATTATAATACACGTATTAATAGAATAATTAAAAAAAAAAACTTCTGAGAATATACCAGGTAAATATGAAATCCGAATTTTTTTATAGAAAATACACATTTATTGCATGAAAATGATAAAAAATATTTTATTCGAAGTATTGCCTATCGGTAGCTATATATTTTTTTCACCTGTTTGACAATTTGTGGATGCCATGCCAAAAAAATTGTTACTTTTTTGAGCCAAACCAGTCATCTAGCCATTTTCGTGCATCTTCGTAAGAAGTGAAGCGCTGCTGAACAAGTGCGTGTCCCATCAATGCAAATAAGTGGTAATCGGACGGAGCCAAGTCTGGTGAGTAAGCTGCATGCGAAAGTATTTCCCAACCAAATGCCTCAATCGTTTCCTTGACCAGTTTTGCTGTGTGTGATGGTGCATTATCATGAAGCAAAATCACTTTGTGTTGCCTTTTTTGATATTCCAGTCGTTTTTCACACAAAGCTTGATTCAGATTGATCATTTATTGTCGGTGACGTTCAGTATTAATGGTTTCGCCAGGTTTTAGCAGCTCATAATAGATCACACCTTTCTGATCCCACCAAATACAGAGTATTGTTTTCTATCCATAGTGATTTAGCTTTGCAGTCGATGTCGATGGTTCGCTTGGAGTTACTCATGATCTTTTACGCTTAAGATTCTCAAAATATATCCACTTTTCATCGCCAATCACAATTCGATCACAATGGAGAAATGACTTTCTTTTGTACCTGGCGAGCAGCATTTCGCAAGCGGTTTTTCGGTTTTCCTGCTGTCTTTCATTCAGTTCATGTGGAACTCATTTTCCCATCTTCTGGATCTTTCCCATGGATTTCAAACGTATGGAGACGGCTTCTCGTGTCACATTCAATTGATTCGCGAGTTATTGAGTTTGAGCGTCATCCTCATCCAACAATGTTTGCAATTCGCTATCTTCAAACTTTTTCGATGGTTTTCCACGTTCTTCGTTTCTCACGTCAAAATCGCCACTTTTAAATTTTTTAAACCACTCAAAGCACTGTGATTACCAAGAGCACCGTAAGCTTTGACAAGCATTCGATGCGATTCTGCAGCAGTTTTCTTCAAATAGTAACAGAAAATCAATGCTGTCCACAAATCGTAGTTTTCAGGCACAAAATTCGACATGTTCAACGATATTAGAAACTATACTTGTATGAAACTTGTATTGTTGTGAGTTGAAAATCTTTGTCAGATGTCAGAACAAGGAAATGGCGTCAATGGCGCCGTCTGACGGCAATTACATTGACAGCTACGGCCATCTATTGGTAATTCCGGTTTCATATTTACATACCTATATGTATAATAAAGTTTAATAATTAATATTTGCTATCGAAAATGTTAAAAAAAAAACGAAAAAATATATATATAAAAATCTATATATTGGGAGTACAAATTAGTTCGGTCCGTTCCCTAAAAATAGCTCCAGCTGTTGTGAATGATTCATAGTGATAGCTGATTTTGGCGATTTCAGAGAGGTTAAACATCTGCTACATAATATTCAATTTATATCGCTTTCTGTATAATTTTTGTATGATTGAAAGCCATGGAAATGATTCAAAAACAAGGAAATTGGATGTCTTATAAACTGAAATCAAGAGACGTTGAAAGGCGATTTTTCACTTGTGAATAGCTGATTCAAAGACAACAGAGAAAAAGTTTTTTTGCATCGGATTGTGACTGGAAATGAGAAGTGGATATTCTACGACAACCTCAAGAAGAAAAAATATTGCGTTAAACCCGGTCAATCGTTGCCATCGACACTCAACATCAACACCACGGCCGAATATTCATGATTCGAAGATCATGCTCTGTATCTGGTGAGATCAAAAGGGTCTTGTTTACTATGAGCTATTGAAACCTGGCGATTTCATTACGAGCGATCGGTATCGGCTACAATTGATTCATTTGAGCCGTGTATTGCGAGAAAAACGGCCGAAATACGAGCAAAGACATGATAAAGTTATTCTTCTTCATGACAACGCTCGGCCTCATGTCGCTAAAGTCGTAAAAAAAATATTTGGAAACACTCAAATGAGATGTTTTACCGCACCTGCCGTATTCTCCGGACATTGCCCCTTCTGATTATTGGTTGTTCCAAAGCATGCAGCACGATGTGGCAAGTTCACCGTTTCACTTTTTTCGAAGAAATCGAAAATTGGCTCCAAAATTGGATCGCCTTCAAAGACGAATCATTTTTTCGAGATGGAATTCGAAAATTGCCTGAGAGATGGGAAAAAGTAGTAGGCAGCGACAATGCTTTAATTGATCTGTTCATTCATTTTGTTTTGACATAAATGCATTTTTGAACACAAAAAACGGACTAAACTAATTTGTACTTCCAATATCAAAATATAAAATTTAGCTACTAACATCTTGCGTTCGTGATGTGACATGCCTTTTTAATCATATTGTTTTAAGTTTAACCACGTTTGGACTTCTATCATTTTTTATCATGTTTACATGTTTCTTAAAAAATTTGGCAATTAAATAGAACAAAGTTCTAGCTTCAAGAATTTTTTTTTAAAGTAGATACGATGATTTGTAATGGAGCAATCAAATTTAAAGTACTCATTTTTTACTCGATTCGCGATAATTCAGTAATGAAAAATCGTAGTAACGTTTTTAAAAAATTTTGTAGGGAAAACTCCAAGCTTTTACATAAGAACGTCGAAAATTTTCGCATTTTTTTTGTATGCACGTGACAAACACACAAGTGAGCTAAAGCTTTCTTATTTAGTTAAGTTCGTAGTTTTCTATGTAAAAATTAATATATGTGTTGCAATTTACATGTTGAGAACCACAAGATTCGAATACATTTTATTCACGTTATAATAATGAGATTAAATATTCAATACTCGATTACAATTTTATTTTCGAAAAGATTGACGCTAAGATTTTTTTAATGTTGTTCTATGTCCCGCGAGAGGAAAATTCTAGAATTATGTGGAAGAAGTTATGTTTAACAAAGGAAAACTATGCTTCTAGTAATTTTTCCGTGTCATTTTGTTTATTTATTCTATTGTTTTGTTTTTTTTATGAAGATTATTTCTGACGTTAGTCTTTTTTGAAAGAATCTATTATCTGAATATTCTCCCAATTTAATTTGTGACAATTCAAATTGATTTTGTGTACTAATGTGAGCGTTATTCAATTTTTTAGTATTAATTTTACGTTCTAGTTTTAATTTTCCTTTTAGTTTAGGCCTAGGAGGAGTTCACAATCGTGGCAGGTTATTTTATATACATTGTGTTGTTCCATTTTTTCTAATCTGTCTTTACCTGATTTAATTGAATTTAACGTATTCATAGGTTTATAAGCTATTTTAAAATTATTTTTTTTCACAATAGTTTTGAATTTTTCTGAGATGTCTTTCTGAGATGTCTGTCATATAAGATATTGTAAAATATTTTTTTTTAATTCTTATTAAAATCATGATTACTTGTATTATTATATAAATTTTTTCGTCTTGATAAAGATTTAATTATTTTATTAAATTATGTTGTGGAAATGTGGAAATGTGGGAATATGGAAATTTATTGAATTATGTCCAAAGGGACACAAGGTAATCATTAATAAAACATTAATGAACACAATGTTTTCGCTATGGTATTCTGGATATGACAGAAAGAGAATTTTATCCAGATGACCGATCATAACGCCTTTTTTATGATAAAAAATGATTAAAGGTATCATAAAAATTAGCAACTTTTCCCTTTTTTATTTTTACTCAGGAAAAAATGTGTGGATCAACAACAAAAATTTATATATATATATATATAATTTCTTCACGATTTTTTGAGCTTTAAGTATTCTGCAATTACAAAAAATTTGCCGAATAGCTATGAGATCTTTTTGTGGTAGCTACTATGATTTTATGATGCGAAACGCACAAAAAAATTGCTTAATTTCTGTGTAAAGAAAATGAAAAATGTAGTTTAATTAACGCACTGGAAATTGATTTAAAAAATCAATTTCCAGTGCATCGACGCTGATCTTTACCAAGTGTCAATACAAATAAGTTTGTCTATTATTTCCTTCACTGAAATTTGAAAAAATACCACTAGCGTTAGCGTTATTCAAAGCATACGAGGAGGTTGCACGGTCGGATTAACGCTTCGTTGTGTATGTGTGTACGTTGTGTATGTGTGTGTGTTTTGTGTGTGTGTGTGTGTGTGTGTGTGTGTGTGTGTGTGTGTGTGTGTGTGTGTGTGTGTGTGTGTTGAAATGCATAAAAAAAACTCAGGATGTATTTCAATACTACCATTATCAAAAATCTAGTATACATGTAATTTGAACTATAGATTTTCAGTACCAGCAGTATATCAGAATATATCCTGTGAGTTTAATATTATTGAACTTTATACTATACTAGTATGTAAAATTTAATTTCACTTGTCTCTGTCCCCGCTGGATTGTCATCTAATCTTATTCTACATTACTAGTTAAGCATGTCTCTGCCCACGGGCAGACAGGCAACTCGATTTATTGACATAGATTGCGGAAGCACTCATTGATCTCGACTTAGGATTCCTTTTTAAACTATGATTGTTGATGCTAGTTACAACTTACAACGTTTTTCGCTTTCGTAATATTATCGAGAAAATATTGTTAAAGACAATTTAAATTATTCTGGGTTTATAATAACAATCTTAACTAATCAAGTCAAGTTCTATCCAATTAAAAAATAAAACACAAATGATACTGTTTTTTGTTATTTATACAAACTTCTCTTTTTAAAAAAAATAAAAAAAGCGCAAAGCATGTGTGCTTTTCGTAAAGCTTCATTTGAGCCGGTTTTACCAACGCCAATTGTGGAACTGACTAATTGTGTTTGTGTTTGCAGTTTAGAATTGATCATTTATGGTTGACAGTTAATCACCGATTCGATTTAATTGAGATGGTGAGACGGTTCTTTATATATAATACTAAGTATCCAATCCAATTAATAGTAGTTTTAATTTTTCTTTAAGGATATTCTTATTGAAGGGCTTCTTATTCCAAAACCTAAATAATGGCAATTTTAATTCTCTGTCAAAAATTATTACTCTTTGAAAAAATTAATGTATGTATCAAATGAAAAATTAAAACTCAGATGCTACAATCTTAACTAATCAAGTTAAATTCTATCAAATTAAAAAACACAAATGTATCTCTTGTTATTTACTTAACTCTAATGATATGTATCATTCGTAAAAGATTTTGTTATCACCAAAATTAGCGTCAAGTGAAATTCCTCAAAATTTATCCTCAAATTTTATATTCGTAAAAAAGATTTGATGTCAACAATTGATGCCAAATTAAATTCCATGTATTTCGGAACCAAATTATATAAATAATATTAGGTGTGGGAAAAAATTCGTGGCGTTTTCTCCTGTTACATCTAACGAACTTTTTCCCACACCTAATATTAATATACCATTCCTTTAAAAGATTTGATATCAAGAACTAGCACAAAATTAAGTCCCATTTCTTTATGCCATGCCAAAGTAAATAAATAATGAATTAATCTAATGATATGTATCATTTGTATAAAAGAATTGATATCAACAACTGGCAAGTTAAATTCTACTATCAAAATTAAAAATAAAATCCAAGTGATACTATCTTTATTATTATTTACTTAATCCAAATGGTACTATCTTTAATTTTTATGCAATAATACTTAGGTTTTATGCAATAAAACCTAAGTATACGTATATCTTATTGAAGAATCTTGTGGTCTCAGTGATTAATTATCAACTATAAATGGTCAATTCTACTAAACTGCAAACACAAACACAATTAGTCAGTTCCACAGCCAATTAAGTAATTAGTGAAACCGGCCCAAATGATTCTTTACGAAAAACATGCTTTGCGCTTTTTTTACTTTTTTTTAAAAAGGGAAATTTGTATAAATAACAAGAAACAGTATTATTTGTATTTTACTTTTTAATTTGACATAACTTAACTTGATTAGTTAAGATTGTTATCATACACCCAGAATAAATCCTATTCCAATCCAAATAATTTAAATTCCTCTTAAATGAAATTATTATATTATAATTTATTCAAAAACATTTTCTCTGAAGTAGTAATTATTTAATTCTCCTTCAAAATATTATACAAAACATTATCACAAAATTGTGTTACCTTACTCAGTTTAAGTGATATCACAAAAAATTAAAGAGTGAACCGTATAAGACAAAAACATTTAATTTAAATAGAAAAATTTTTCATGTAAAAACACTTGTCGCTACTAGATTTAGATGTGTAATAACATAGTAGTAAACTATGAATGTAATATTTAGAAAAATAAGAAAAATAAAATTATAATATTTAGAAAAATAACAAAAACATTAAACAAATAATAATAAAGATAGTATCACTTGGGTTTTACTTTTAATTTTGATAGTACAACAGAATTTAACTTGGCACCAATTGTTGATATCAATTATTTTGTACAAATGATACATATCATTAGAGTAATCATTATTTATTTGGCATGGTATAAAGAAATGGAACTTAACTTTACGCTAGTTTTTGATATTAAATCTTTTAAAGGAATAGTATTATACATATCATTAAAGTTAATATCATTTATATAATTTGGTATCCGAATTGGAATTTAACTTGGCGCCAATTATTGATATCAAATCTTTTTTATGAATACTATATAAAATTTGAGGATAAATTTTGAGGAATTTCATTTGGCACCAATTTTGATGATTTTGATAACAAATCTTTTATATGAATGATACATATCATTAGAGTTAAGTAAATAATAAAAGACAATATCATTTGTGTTTTATTTTTTAATTTGATGGAATTTAACTTGATTAGTTAAGATTATAGCATCTGAGTTTTAATTATTCATTTGATACGTTAATTTTTTTCGAAAAGTAATAATTTTTTACAGAGAATTAAAGTTGCCATTACTTAGATTTTAGAAGAAAAAGAAGCTCTTCAAGAATATTCTTGAAGAAAAATTAAAACTATTTAATTAGTATTATATACAAAGAGCTGGTTTCATTATCTCGATTAAGCCGAATCGGTGATTAACTGTCAACCATAAGTGGTCAATTCTACTAAACTGCAAACAAAAATACAATTAGTCAATTTCATAGCCAATTAAGTAATTGGCATTGGTGAAACCGACCCAAATGATTCTTTACGAAAAACATGCATGCTTTGCGCTTTTTTTACTTTTTTTTTAAAAGGGAAATTTTTTTATAAATAGCAAGAAACAGTATCATTTGTATTTTATTTTTTAATTTGACAAAACCTAACTTGTTAAGATTGTTATAATAAATCCAGAATAATTTGTTCAAATTGTCTTTAACAGTATCTTTTCAATAATATCACGAAAACGAAAAACGTTGTAACTAGCACACAACAATCATGGTAATTTAAAAAGAAATCTTAAGTCGGGGTCAATGAACACAGAGTGCTTCCGCAATCTACACATCAATAAATCGTGCCTGTCTGGCCATTGGCAGAGGCATGCTTTATTAGTAATGAATAAGTTTGGATGACAAGAGTCCAGCGGGGAATAAAGCAAGAGAAATTGAATTTTACATATACATACTAGTATAAAGTTCATTAATAAGATATAAAATATGTATTTAATGATACAAATGATATCTGACTTAATGAACATAAATGACGTTTGAAAAATATAATTACAAATATTTATAATTATGTATTTTTAAATATGTATTAAATGTCATTTATGTATATTATTAAATACATATTTCATATAATATTATTAAATTTTACACTTATATCAGAATAAAATTTAATTTCTCTTGTCTCGTTCTCCGCCGGACTTGCGATCTTATCATATTCTTCATTATCAATAACGCGTGCTCCTATCCATAAGCAGATAGGCAACCCGACTTGCTGAGTATTATATATTATAGATTCTAAGATTACACTGTTCGACTGCACGTAAAGTATGCAGCATATAGTCCCCAATTTCTTTCAAATCCGCACAAAATTGCATAATCACATATCGTTCTTAACCAATGATTAGCCACAACTGAATCTAAATTGCTGCTTGCTATGACCACTGAGCGCGAGAATAGCAACGATCTCTTTTCTAAGATTTCTACTGTCGTGTCTGCGCTATCTATAAAATAAATATTATAGAGTTAATTTTTCAATGCTCTTTTTTGCGGATATCCACGACATCATATAACAACTTTAAAGTTTTGAAATCACTTTCAACACTGTGACCTACCAAGATTGTTTTATCCGAGAATATTGTGGTAACTTAATTTGTACATCTAAAATATTCGTCGTCCCGTCTTTCATGTCTTCTTTCTGAAAATTTTATATTAGCATAAAAAATTACTATCATATACGATCAATAATTTATTGATTTATATTCTAATATATATCAAAAATTAATCAGTCACGAATATGAAAGAATAATCGATTATGATTGGTCAATTTTCTATGATCTTAAGATCCTACGACCGCTACGACTTGTATATTATAGACCCTGCATTATAATTCTTTTACAATTTATCTCATATTATAATCAATTGAATTTTGCGGCTTGATTAACGTTTCACCTTACAATTTTCGTCAATAATGGTCACTCTGGTTGGTTCTAAGCCCTGTATGGTATAACACATTTTACAATCGAGTGCATAAACACTTCGCTCATCCATAGGCATATTTTTGCACAAAAAAAAGAAATTATTATTGTATTAGGTGTACAAAAAAGTTCTGAGCTTTAGATTTGATACAACCGAAATAACAATTTAAATTTTATATATCTTCCCGCCTTTTTGTGGTTTTAAAGCGTTAACATTTGGCCTTCTA
>Ga0157364_1004186_pt1 | contig 14335 bp, 7 predicted proteins | sample AttsexASBM2_FD_111476 | JGI IMG/M metagenome (GOLD analysis project Ga0157364, IMG submission 111476) | Fungus gardens microbial communities from leaf cutter ant in Ribeirão Preto, State of São Paulo, Brazil - Atta sexdens ASBM2 | ecosystem: Host-associated > Fungi > Mycelium > Unclassified ... | reverse complement strand
AATCTCACTTTTTTTACGAAGTAAGATTTCACTTCTCTGATATATGTATTTGTAGATATATCTTTATTTTATCATTCGGTATAATGCGTAATAGATAATTGATTGTGCAATCTCTAATAATAGAATACTGATTTCGTAATCTCAATTATTCTGTATAGAAATTCCTGTGACATGTGGCGAACATATTGCGATAAAGATATCGAATGAAGGTTAATGAAACATTAGAGCATGAGTTCGATTCCGAAATAGAAAATAATGTGCAACAATGACGGAATAAAAATATGTGTCGAACAAACCTCTCCTTGTAAATTATTAACTTATAACGGATACATCTTAGGCTTTGGATAATTTTTATTAAGATAGATATTATACGTTGCAACAGTTTAATTCTGCACAATTTCGTACTATGATGACCTAATTATAGTCACAAGATTTATGATTGTATGATTATTTGGAGTAAAATTTGAAATATATTTATTAAAATATATTTATTGAAAAAGACTTTGCGTGTTATAAGCTATTTATTTATTGTTTTATTATAAAGTTACTTCCTTCTTTAAAATACTTATGTTACAGTCAGTCTTCGAGGATCTTCAGCAAACATTTCTTATGAATAACGTGTATGTGTGAATCACGAATTAGGCAATGAGCGTTTAACTTTTTATTGTAAAAATAATTTAATTTTTTCTCCTTGTCAAAATTTAGGGGGAGCAAACGCCTCTCGTATCCTCCCTCGTTACTCATGAATAAAGATACTGTTCACGTATCTTGCCAAAATATTCAAATGAAGTGTTGTTTAAAACAGTTTAATTAACCTTTAGATGATTTTACACAATTTCTTCGTATCCCGGATTAATTTTTATTATTTTTACAAATATATAAAAATTATTAAGTGATTCTTATATATATTTTAAAATCTTTAAAAAGTATTTATAAAATTGTATATTAAAAAAAAAGAAAAAAGTAGACAGCATTATTTATCCGGATGATTCTACATATATAATATAATATTTCAAAGAAAAGACATACGCAGAAGATAAATGACTCAATCGTGCGTACTAAGGATTAAATTTTCACTAAGAAAATACTGATTAATCTTAAACTCGAGAGATTTATGTTGTTGATAAAAAATGAATCACCTAATTTTATCCTTGTTTCTTCATTTTTCAAATCTTACCCTCATCATTCTACTACATATCATCGTTTCATTACGATGAGTTTCGCAAATAATTCCAAACGATGCTAACTGCGACGCGTCCTTGCTCCGAATGAAAGCAATATACGACGGCAGTTCAATCATTTCTAGCTTATAGAACTCCATCCCCGCGGGATTGGATTTTCCCGATACTTGATATTTTGCAATACGACGTTGGCGCATTGTGGCCCCGCAGCTACGCATGCTATTTCCATTTATTATCGAATTGCCATACGTCGTGTACAGTTAAGCCGGATTCGCGAGTGATTTATTATTCGCGTTCGTTCCGTTGCCGCATCGATTCTTGCGCATAATTAACGTGGAGGCTTTTAGAAATCGGCGTGTGATCATGTCGGACGATTCTCGTTGAGTAGAGTGTAAATTATCATCGTGAATAACTGCACGATCAGATGCTTGGCGAGATCCTGTGCGAAGCAAATCATATTCCCGCATGTGTAATGCATCGAGTCAGCATTTTTTTCTGATATAGCTCTTCTCTCTTCTCTCACTTATGCCCTTTCGGACCTCTTCTCTCTCTCTCTCTCTCTCTCTCGCTCTCTCCCTCTCTCTCTCTCCATCAGAAAACAGCCAAGCCAGAAGTTGCGCGAACTCGTAAAGGGTCGTATTTGCTGGAAGGCCAGGTATTGCGAGTGACAGCTGGCTGTTCATTATTCCTGGATTACCAGACTGGTGCACGAGGGTGAAAGCGAGATGGAAAGAAACGCGAGGGTTGCAGAATGCAAGAGAGATGAAAAAGGAAGAAAGAAAGAAAGAGGAAGAAGGCAAGCGTTGAATGGAACGAGTGAAAAGAAGAAAGATGAGAAGCCTTCAGTTCAAAACATTGAAACTCTCTACACTAGTCTATTCGATAGGATGGAGAGAGAGAACACTTTGTCGTATCGTTAGGTACTCACAATTTTGAAGATTTTCCTCCCCTGTTTCGCCTTTTCCTCATCGGCCGGTTCCGGCCAAGCACAAATAAAAGTTGTTGAAAATGATCGAAGTTTATTTAACAAAGAGCATATTGTTGCAGACGAGGTTTACACTTTGTTTCTAAAGTTTCGTCATTTTTGCAAAACACGGGTATTCGTTAAAAAGATTTATCATTACTAAATTTTCACTAACATATTCCATAATGATACTCGTTGATCGCCGGTTATATCGGATTTTCTGGATGCGCTCTATTTTTTTATCCACATATCGCGTTTCTATTCAGACACTGCTCGTTATTTTCAACATTTATTCAACAATTATTGACCGAAGTTCGCCGTTTCGTTGAGCATTTTTTGTAAAGTACAACATATTTTTCGACTACAAATTTTTTTCGCGTCTGCAATTATTACGCACAAGTGCGAAAAATTGTTACAAATGCACATACTTATTTTACCATTATAACTTGGAGTACATTAATATTAAATAGATTATATTAATAATAAATATAAGGTAAAATATAATTAATGAGAATTTTTTATATACATAAACAGTAATAAAACGATTAAAAATAGAAATTAAGAGAAAGGAAACTAAAGAAAAATCTTAAGGAAAAGAAATTTGGAGTAAGAAGTATTGAATAGGGAATATTGGGAGGGAGTTTTTGAAGAAAAAACAAAAATCTAAAGATTTAATAATATAAAGTTAATATTAATAATAAAGAAAATTAATTAGAATCAATGTGATAAAATAACGATAATAAATGAATGAAATGTTTTATAAGAAGCAAATAAAATAAATAAAACTAAATACGTTATATCGTAACATTTGTTTTACAAGCTACAAGTCAAACATTTCGTTTTAACGGGCATTTAAAAGACCACATGAAACGCATCTTAATTCGCATTCTCGATCTCTCCTATCGGTCTTTTCTACTCGTATTGGTCTCCCGAATGGGGAATGTTTACCGATAGAATTTTACGATAGTCTATAAAACATTACATAGCTTTGACTAAATACTTAATACTCGTCACGGGACTGACTATCTAATGTAGTTATAGGCTGAACGAGAAGGAAACATTGCGTTTTAATTATGCTGGATACCACTTTATGATCTTACAACGATGATGAACGAACCGATGCGCGACACTAGGATTAGGAATCTCTGGATGATCATAACTTTCGCGAAAATACAACTCTCATCACTGGTTATTTCTTGTAGCAACTTAAAAAGGCTATACGGTGAAACTTTGAAAATTACTTACAGGAATGTTAGATTAAAGCAGTAAGCGTATATGTCTCGTGTAAAATTAAACGAAATTACAAAAAAAGAAATTAAATCAATATCATATATCAATAACATCGTGAATATAATGTTATATTTAATAATCGCAATTAATGAAGATAAATAATTTATATTTTCATTTGTAATTTTGTATATTACTTAATTTGTTCTTACTGTTTCTACTATTTCTCCTCATATTAACAGATATTGTATCTATATTATTTTCTCGTATATTAACAGATTTAATATTTCACCGTTTTTATTACGACATTCTGCAACAATTTTATAAGAATTGATCATATAATGACAACTTTCAACTAATCATTTCGGTAAATCACATTTATTTGTCGAGCATTTCATTTTTTAACCAAAGCAACCTATGGACTCAAGATCCCTATCTATATCTATATATATTTGGTGATCTATATTTGGTGATCTATATCATTTGGAAATTTATGCCATCGTTTTATTACATCAAATACAAGTTTGAAATTTTCCGTTTATCGCTGTGTTTCCATAGTTAACTGTCAATAATTTTATTATGCTTATATTTAATTGATTACATGTTTAACATTGATAATGACCCAATCGATATCGAAACATTTGGTTTTGTAGCGCTTTTCACTTGTAATTTTTATGTTAATATATATTATTAATACTGAATTTATTATATTTGGCTCGTAGTCCAATTTAATTTCAACATTATTTCTTTTAATTTTTATTACTTGAGCCATATTATATTATGTATTTTAATTACTTTTTATTATATTGTGCTATAATACTGATACGAATACCGGACATTGTTTTTTGATTAGATGAGAATAATGCGGAGAATATTAAAATACATATGCAATTATTTTCCTAAAAAATTTTACTGCTTCGTTGAATTATTTCTTGTTATCGTATATTCTCTTTTTCTTTTATAATTTTATCTTATAATCAAAATTTAATATGTAATAGCGCGCAATTTAGGAAATATACATATATTTGTATCGAGGAAATGAAATTTATGTCTAGGTATGTATGTAGAATTAACAAAATAATTAATATTTTTCTCTGTTTTTAGATAGACCTTTATCGTTAACCAAATATTCCTTATCCATCTTCCTATGGATTTTAAAATATCTTCTTTTTCGAAATAATTTTTCTAATTTTTGGGATGACATCTGACTGTGTTCATTCAAGCAAGAAAGCATTGCTTTTTGCATTAAACATTCTTTGAAGCATAATGTTCCTAGAGTCTTAAAAGGGTTAAACCTAGTTGCAGCCCCAGCCCTTTTCGTCTTTCTCCACTCTTCACGCCCCTACGGTTTTAATAAGGCTTGATTACGAGTTTTACGAGCAGTCGGCTCGCGTTGCGCATCCCGGTTGATGGCCTCCCTCAAGTGCTGCTTGGCTCTCGCGAGTAATTAAGTTTACAAGTGCAGCCTGTCTTCGTCGTGGCGGCGCAAGTGCGGACCTTCTTCTTCGTGTTCGGGTTAAGTGAACGGCGCTTTCCGCGATGCAACGACCAATAACGAGTAATTGCAGGCGGAGAGCGTTTCCTGACGTAGTTGCGACGAGGGGATGTGATTATAATGATGGGAATAATAACGGCCACGACCAAGTACAATCACGTATCCACAATGATCGCGATTAGGATTAACATAGTTACTGTTCCGTTTTCTTTTCCGCATTACTGACACATCTAACATAATTCGTCACATTATATTCTGTTAACAACGATAATGATACCTACCACATGGTAGAAATTTGCATTGTTGTCTCATTAACGATGATAATAGTGGTAGCCTCAATGAGAAATATAATTTTATTATCATAGTAATTGCGACTCATAATTTTCCGGCACCATTTGTGCAGTGGAAATTTATGTTGTCGTCTCATTAACAGTAATGATAATAATAACAGCAGAGAAATATAATTTTGTTTTCATAGTATCCGTCATGAAGATGAGAATAATTGTTTCCTAGTGAATTAACAGTTCATGTAAACGATCTCTGCGTAACCTCGCGTTATCGCCTCTTTAATTGTCTCGTGGTTTTGCATCGTGTAGTAGCGCCAAATCGCGTCCGGGACAAGTGACGACAAGCGTCAACTTTTAATCGTACACACGACCGGTATTTATCAAGATCATTTAACGGACAGAAGAGGATCTTTGTCACGCACGTGTCTAATTATTATCTCTGGTATGCGGTTCGCTACACGTCCCTATCATATGAACTTAATTAACCGCGGGCGCGTGTACAATCGAAATTACGATAACAATTAGAGCATTTAAAGACAGATGATATATGAGATATTCTGCTTATCTTTTATAATGTACATCTTTTATAATATGAAAGCCATGCAAAACCTTTTGAATTTTTAAAAATATTTTTTTAACATATTAAATTTTTCTAAATATGTTTTTATTACATACCTTGATGTATGCAATAAAGTTAATTTGTTTGCAGACATTCCAGATATCATGATTTTATATTTGCATTTTAATATCATATTACAGTTTGTCGCATAATGATTTCCATCTTTTCAAGCTATTTTGGGTAATTTAGGAAATTACCCAAAAAGGGGATAAAACGGTAATATAAAATGTTTTATCTTTCCCCCATATGTACATATTATTTAAGTTTAATGTTCTGCTCTACAAATGGGAAGTGAAATTATTGCTACATAAATGACTAACATTCTACAAAGCATAGAGGTAAGGGTAGGTTGCCATAATTTCCAGGAACATGGAATAATCCCATTTACCTGATGCCCGAATTACCTCGCCTCGAATCGTCGAATATAAATGATGTCGTGCGTAATTTCAGCAAAAGTCAGCGTGGCGCTTATTGCGTGCGTGATTCGGCTCGTCGGCATTGCCGGCGTTGCTTCGAAATAAACACATCGGGACAAAGACAGATTTTCACAGATATCTCTGTTTCTATCCTCTTACAAATGAGGAAAAATAAATCGAATACGAACCGTGTGATCATATCATGTTTTAACGACATTTGGAACACGCGACGATAAGGATCAATGTTCATAGAAAATTTAGCAAGAGAAAATTAGCAAGAGAAACACGTAAAGTATTTATGTAAAAATAATATTATATAAAAATAATAATCTACATAATTCAACAATTAAAGAATCAATAATTTTCAATAATCAAAGGATCAACGCGATTGGATTTTAACGATTACTAATATTAAATATTTTTTTAAATTATTTATATTTACCTACTGATCAGAAAAAAAATATTTTTTTCCACGCAAAAAACTGGAAATATAATTTTCACACTAAGAGAATAGTTATAATAATGATAATAAAAAAGAAGAATTATTCACAAATGGCCGATTTTCTTGTTCAGTTTTGTTAAAATAGCAAAATATAATATTTTGTTTGTTAAAGAAGAAAATTTGATAACTTTTTTATTTAATAGCAGTTTTATTTGGTTACTCACTTTGGTTACTTTTGTATAAATAATATAAAGTTAGATTAAAATTACAAAATAAATTTACTTTTTATATTTTCAAAATAATCTATTATGATAGGGCAAAGATTATTTTGCGGAGCCTATTACGCCTATTCTTCTTGTGTGTTTTTTGTTTTCTGTTTCTTGCTTTTTGCTATTTTTTACATCTTGTCTTTTTACTTCTTATCTCCGGTTTTTTGTTTTATGTCACTCGAGATAAAAGTTAACGAATTTCGAAAGAAACAAGAAATACGTAACAAGAAATACAATTGTCGATAAAACGGTTGCAAATGGGAAAAAAGTAAGAGGTAAAGTAAGAAACAGGAAACAAAAAGTACATTATAGAATAGGCTTTAGAGATGGCATGTCTTCTTATGAGAGAAATTCGACGTCCATCTGTATAAAAAGAAATTCATTAGAAATTAATTTTGTGCACACTTTTCATGGCTAAAAATCATGGTAACAGTTATTTTTTCAGAGCGATTAGCAATCATTCGAAATCTATATACCCTTGTTATAAGCTAGGAAAGTTCAAAAACGTCAAACATAATTTCATTCTGTAGAAAGTGAGAGACATCTATTATTTTTATGTAATTGTTTTGTTCCGGTAACAAAATGTTTTATTTCTAACTATAAAAGATCTTTGAACATTATACAAAGCAGTTTTTGTATCAGTTTAAATCAGTTTATTTATTAAATTCAACAAATTATCGATATTATTAATATCGGCCGATAACCGGTAATTGGTAACCAATGATTTAATTGCTCATATATTCAACAAATAGTTTTTACATCAGTAATAAAAAACTTTGATTGTTCATATCAAATATTTCTCTCAGAGCACACAATTATTTTTTTCTCTTTTGTTACGTGTCAAATATTTAAAACATGTTTTCTTTAATCCATAGTGCATATAGTAAAAAAATAGTGTTTTACACTTCAACTTCAAATAGATTAATAAATTGTTATTATATACGTTTTACATACGTTTTGAATGTCAAAATCAATTTTTCTCGAAACGTTTCTAAATGGTTCTTGATCGTTATTGCCGTGTACCCACCATTTGTCATAGCCAATGGAAATCACGCGCATAAATCATGCAATCCTGTCACGCGCCGATCGCGCTCGATCCAAGTTCGATAGAAGGAAAATATATTGGAAAGGATTCATTGAATAAAGTTCCTAAATTTCCATCGTCGAGCTGGCGAATAGATTTTCGCGATGTTCGCATGAGAGAACGTATATCGCAAATAAGTGTTTCGAGTAGAAAGAATTTATCGCCCGGCTTCCATGCTCTCGACACGTGTATATCTCCCGCGAAATCGATATGCGATTTCGATGCTCGCCGTACATTTCCACCACTGCCGGATGTTCGCGGAATACCGTCGCGTTCGACGAGCGATGATATGTTTTATTCATTTTTCGCACTCTAAATTCATAACATTTCGCAAAACAGACAGCTTTATTCCACGTGTGTTGAAACTTTTTTCGGCCACCGTGCTCGACATAAACGATTACAGAAAAATCGCGATTGATTTCAGAACGAATTTCGCGAGTATCGGCTAGCTCGGCCCTCGATCACTTCCCTGGCGAATGAACGAAAGATAAAATGTAGCGTTTGCGGCAATTCTGAGTTAAATTTTACTACTGCAGGAAGAACGCTCGTCCGGGTTACTTAGGGATCGTAAACCCAAAGTGCATAATTCAACGTGGCTCAACGAGCGTCACGCATTTCGGCTTTACGATCCCTAACGAACATTATGCGATTTCGTATGCTATTAAATAAAATCCATTTACTACGAACGAAATCGCCAACTTTCAAGCCACGCGACGTGAGTTCATTGACCGCCATTCTCAGCTAAATTTTATCGCCTTTCGTCGATACTAAAAGCTGAGACCATAACACAAACTTTGTTACGAGGACAATATATTCCTCTCTAGAGAGAGAGAGAGAGAGAGAAACGAAACAGAATATATATAAATCAACTAACTTCAACAAAAATATTGATAAACTGACTCATAAACTATAAACTGACATGATTGATTTATATTGCAGTTTTTTAAAAATTTACATGTTGAACAAAATTTCAATACTACTTATGAATAGATTCCCCTCAAAAGATTCACGGTCAAATTTATCGGACGTACAAAAAAAGATATTAAGTGTATTCGAAGCTGCTAGGCGAGCGCATAGATTTACATAATACCGATACAGGTGGGCTGCAAAGATATAATCCTCAGGTTGGCCAGCTTTGAAATATCACACGCCACATTCCGCATGACATAATCCCATTTCTTTAATTTGCATATTAAATACATATCCTTATACTTTCTGCCTTTCTCTTTCTCTCTCTTCCCTATTCTTCTAAACCCTCTCGACACATATTTATATACCTATCCGCGGATTCATTTCGGATTCTATGAGGCTGCTTTCGCGTATAGTATTTGGGTGGATGTGCAAAAGAATGGAGAGAATGAAAAAATACAACTCGCCGGAAAATTCGTTAAACAAGAAATTGTTCATTACATAGGATCATCCCGGCTTTATGCTCGACCGATGCTTCGTGCGATTTCGTTGCAATTATACGCTTTTTCATTATTTGCTTTGCTTAATAATCTTAGTAATGCTTTCAACATAGTCTTTAACATTAATGTGGCACATACTTGAAATTATTAGTACCTAGAGATGAGCACTGGTATTTATAATTATCATGAAAAAATTTAAATCGAAATATTTTTGAGAAATATATTAATTCTCTCTCTTTCTCTTTACTAAAATAAGGTGTAACAATTTTCATAGTTTATATATTTCATATATACATATATTTATAAAGTCTTTGTTGACTTATCTTGCTCACGGGAGGACATATTATAATACGTATGATAACAGTTTACGGTTGAAAAGGCGAAGTTTACATTAATAAAAGTATATCATCATTTATCTACATTTATTCGCTCAATCTAATCAAGAATGAATAACGAGTTTTTAACGCACGAGTTATTAAGCTGCATATGTATGAGTGTTTTTATTTCACTCTGAACGAAATATGAATGTAGCAATTTTGTTATAGTTACTATGTTTTCTAATAAATAATAACTATGAATAAAAAATTCTCTTCGTGTGATTGCAATTAAATAAATTTAAAATATTAATAATTAATACAGTATGTAGTTTTGGCTAATTAATATTGGCTGACACGTCAAATATCGCAAGATTTTGAAAAGAAATATAACATGTAGAATATTAATCAATAATAATCCACCTTAGACAAACTCAGTCCTAAACTTGTAAGAACTGAACAGGTTTCATTTTTTACGCATGCGATCCTTTATCGTTTCTTTTTCGTTCTCCTTCCGCTCCTTGCTCTTGGCTGCTTCCAGAACGCGGAACGCGAGTAAAAGATATAGAGAGCTAGTAAGAATCAAAGGAGACAATAAGAGAGGAGGAAACGAGACTGTCGTGTCAGAAAGAAATGAAGACAGAGCTATCAGTTACAGAACGCCGCCGTCTGCACGGAAGCAATTCATTCCGCTTCACTGTTCAACCCTTATCCGTCCACGGTTTTCCTTCCACTTTTCTGATTCTGTCCCCTCACCCACCGAAATCTTTTGATCTCGCCTGCTGCGCTCACCTGCGCCACATGCAGCATATGAACTTCGAGCAAAGACGATATTTTTTAAAGATAAAAAAAAGAAGAGAAAAAAGAAGAGAGAAGTAGAAAGTAATGTGACTCTAGAAAAAAATCATATCTGTCATAGATATGATCTCTCTTCTTTATTGTACATGCACTGTCACAGATACATATATCACACCAACTTCGAAAATCTGAAAGAATCAAAAGAATCTCTCGTTATTCTGAAATATTAAATGAAAATATTTATAATCCAAAGTCAAACGCATAAACGAAAAATTTCTCGAAATTTAATATAATTTAAAAAGAATAGAAAGTTTCCTTTGAAAAATGTTATTGATTTGTTTAATGATAAAAACAGCAGTGAATACAAAAATTTCCTTATATATAACTAATTTAATTAAATTTAGAATATTTTGTTATTTGCTACCATATTATAACTTAAAATATTAAATCTAATTCTGTATGGGATCAAATACATACATTAGCTTTAATAGAAGAACACTGACATAATGTAATTAAAAGCAGACAAATAAGGCATCGTTATAACCGTTTCCATATTCTATAATTGCACGTTTTCACGTCATAATCTCTGAAAAGGGATCATATTTTTTATTATTTATATAGTCAGAATCATGGAAACGAAGACACGACTTGAATTCACATGTACAATGTACAGTATGCAATTGCCGTAGGCGATATGGTTAATCCCGCGTCACACGCTATCATTTTGATATACGGACTTTATACCTCGTTATTACTTCGAGAGAGAGAGAGAGAGAGAGAGAGAGAGAGAGAGAGAGAGAGAGAGAGAGAGAGGATGAGAGAAAGAGAAAAAGAGAGAGAATTATAGGATTATAATTCTCTACATTTTAATTACATTCAAGCATCAACACTCATGCGCGTTGATTTGATTATAATTGTTATATAATTATTACATAAAATCGCTGCGTTGACACAAAAGTTGACATAAAAGTTAATATTTTCTAAATAAGGGGAAATCGATTCTAAAGACTTATCTATTTTTATGAAAAAATGACACATTTGTAGTTTATTCGCTTACATGGAAAAGTGTCATAAGTCATAACTCTAATGAGAAATCGAATTTACAGTATTGCAATATTTAAATTTTCAATAGTTATATAACATAGTTTTACAAAATATATTACCTATGAAATTTATAAAAAAATACATTATAGAAATTATATATTCTTTCCTAATTGAAACAATGTTCCAATTCACAATTTTCATGTTCGACTGAATGTTGCTAATTTTGAAATGTGTCACTTTTCTATCGACGCAACAGAGTGTCCCAAATCCCTTTAATATAATATAATTTGCAATATTTAAAATTTTTTTAATTAAAATATATATATATATATATATATATATATAAAATTGTTTTTAAATTAAATGCATTTGCTGATTAGTTTTTTTTTGATACTTAAAACAAAGTATGTATTATAACAGATATTTTATATTTTTTGATCAAGATTGTATCCCCGAAATGACGAACTTTGCTTTACGTCAGCCGGTTACACGTTAACTAACGAATATCTGCCAAATATCTAGTAACATCGTGAGTGACAATGAAAAATTCTGATAGTATACGACAGAGAGTTAAAGCGCAGAGCACGCCACCGATGGAATTACAAGAGCTTGATCGGCCTTAATCCCGCTAGCTCGTAACTCATAATACCGCTTTACGAGCGTCTGCACGACTTGGTGTGCTTGTATTAAGAACTAAATTCGCACTGAGGAGAGTATATTAACCGTATATAAGATTCCTAGCACCACAATAGCATTTCTCCTTATCCCGCGTCGAGAACAAAGAAACTCCGAAAGTGAAGGGATTATATTTGACATTGTACCAAACTAGCAAATTACATACATTATTTGTTTGATCGATCGTGTTAATAACTTTTGATATATAACTATAAAAATATTAAAAATTATATATTACTTATTCATAAAACAAAGAATTGAGTTGATAATAAAAGTTATTCGCGTTGAAAATCATCATAAAGAAGGTATCATTGATGACTATTACTTGAATAAATTCTTTTGACATAGATCGGTTAACTTTTGGAACATATCATTAAATTAATTATTTTATAATTAATTTACTTTTCCTTCAATTTTTGGTTCTGAGTAGGTTTTTAAAATTTTGAACGGTTTTCAAAATATATACCTGCACGCGTAAGAAGTAGAACACGAATTCTATATATATTCAATATCTAATTCGAGTTGTTAATAATTTTAAAAAATTCTCTGATTGTTTTCAGATCAAGAACTCGATAAATTTAATAGTAAAAAAAAATGTCTGATCAAAATATGAACTTGGTAATTGTTTTCTTAACTAGAGTACGTAAAAAGGATTTTTTGTGTCGAAAAGCAAACCAATGATATGAAATCGGATTAATTTCTAGATTCCTTGCTCTCTCTCTCTCTCTCTCTCTCTCTCTCTGCATATATATTTCACCTCAGTATGCAAACATCGTGGCTTTAATTATGCGGACTAATTACCTGAATTAACGCGAATTAACCCCGTGGTCCGTTTGACCTGCCGCTCTCTGCTGGTTCCAAACCTGCTGATAATCCAAACGCGGCGCGCACTGATTTACCAAAGATCGGTGAGACCTTCCTGCACTTACTGCAAACTACTCGAAGCGCCAAGCTTTGAAAGCATGTTGTGCTAATTTTAGACCCTATTTATTACTGGGGGTCTGTGAAGAAATAATAAATTTATATCAAGAATCATATAGACAAAAAATTAATCATTGATATGCCATTATTTTGATCGTATGATATTTCTAGATGTATATTTTATTTGTTTATATTAAAGAAAACTTTTTTTGCAAGACATTTATAAGAAATACATAGTACGCTTGTAAATATAAATGAATATATAATACAAAGAGAAAGAGAGAGAGAAAAGAGAGTAATAAGGATAATATAAAATAACACATAAAATAACATATAATACACAAATAATCAAATAAGATATAATGAAAATATGATATAATAATAGGAAGAAATTTAATAAATAACTACATATGATAAATAATGAGAGAGAGAGAGAGAGAAAGAGAGAAAAGCATAAAGGAATAATAATTTAAAAGATGTATGTAAATAACTTAACTAGATTTGTATAGTAATAAGTGAAAGGAGAAATATTAATTAGAGAAATTGGTAGAAAAGTTGCTACTTGGTTTACTAAAATAATATTAATTTCGTAGTTGATTGCAACACAATGTCACAAAGGAACGATTCGTTGCTTTCTTGTCGAGGTGATGCGCAGCTCGTCTTTCCGGCCAGCCGATATCGCTCGTTATTAAAATTAAATTGCATTATTAACGCTTCGCGAACGATTTCCGACGGTTTGTACGGCAATTTGCGGCCGAGAGAGCGTCCGTGGAAATTCGAAAAGGGATTAACCAACCGACCCCCTGTCCCCACCGCTCTACTTCAACTCGCCTCTCGCCTTCCCTCCCTCCTCTTTACAAAGCCTCTCCCTACCATACCTTGCAGGCCGAGGGATTTATACAATTAATTCTCTAATTTGTCGCGCTCACGTCGGATTTCGTTGGTAATAGATTTTCATCGATCGTCACACAACCCGTTCCTGTCATAGCTTTTTACTTCTGTTCCTCCCCCCCCCCCCCCCCCCCCCCCCCCCCCCCCTCCCTTCTTCTCCTTTTCCTTTCTTTTCTTTTTTTTTTTTTTTTTTTTTTCTTGATTTTTCTTCCTTTCCTCTCCCCCCCAAACCGACTTACCACTCGATTTTTTTTTCTCCCTTTCCCTCCTCTTTCCTTCCTTTTTTTTTTTTTTTTTTT
>Ga0157364_1004185_pt1 | contig 14337 bp, 11 predicted proteins | sample AttsexASBM2_FD_111476 | JGI IMG/M metagenome (GOLD analysis project Ga0157364, IMG submission 111476) | Fungus gardens microbial communities from leaf cutter ant in Ribeirão Preto, State of São Paulo, Brazil - Atta sexdens ASBM2 | ecosystem: Host-associated > Fungi > Mycelium > Unclassified ... | reverse complement strand
TGGGGGGGGGGGGGGGGGGGGGGGGGGGGGGGGGGGGGGGGGGGGGGGGGGGGGGGGGGGGGGGGGCGGGGGGGGGGCAATTGAAGCCTACCGATAAGAAGATACCGCGTCCCTCGCTCTACTCCTCCCCCTCTCCCCCCCCCCATGAATAGCAATGTTGACGTTGAACTTATATATAGTTCAACGTCACACGCGCAAAAGATAAAAAAAAAAGAAAAAAGAGATACTAGAAGTCCGTCGCGGTCAAAGTATGATTTCTTGATAATTATCACGCTAAATAATTAATGATAAAAAATATTGCGATTTCTTCTACGAATTAGCGATTGCATCTACTCGTTTCAGTTCGGTTGCACTATGTAGTTTTCTTCGCATAATGAAGACATATAATTAAAAAAGGAGATGATTAAGATTTTTGGTCGCAAATAGAAATATTGCTGATCAGACTTAATACATACTTGATAGAAATTTTGTTTCTAACATTATAAATGCTGGCCCGATCGAGAAGCCAGACATAAAAATATTATCAGAAGAATCAGAATAATTTTGACAAATGATCAAATTGTGATAAAATTTGTTAAATGCAAATAACAAATAAGGAAAATCGAATGGTTAATTACGAGCAGATTAAAGATCGTGTTGCAGTATAAAAACAAACATTAGCCGTATTCAGCAGAGAAAGTAGCTTTACAACTGTTGTCTTTAATATGATTGGTTTATTTAGATTCGGTGAGAAACTGAAGGCCAGATCAATATCGTATTAAAAAAATTTTACAACAATTACAAAGCTGTATTATTTGCTGAACGATTTATTCTCATTTCATGCGATGATAAAGCGCAAAAAAATAATGGAAACAAATGAAATCTTAACAAATGTATGTTTTGATTGTCCTTCAGCAAATAAATTAAAATTAAACAAAAATTTCTAAACGAAAAATTAATTTATTTCTTAAGAAAGACGCAACAATATAATTATAAATAACGTTATAAGAATGCCGAACAATAATAAATATTAATAATAAATAAAGAAAAAACGGGCGATTAAGAGCCTTAATACGATAATTGGTGCGATTAAATTAACATATATTTCAATCTTAATATGAAAATCGTACATTTCGGCTCAATTCGAGCAGTCTTATATGTATAATAAAATCGGTTTTTCTTTATTTATTATTTGTTTAATATATCTCAAGAGCTCATCTTAAGAGCTGATTATTCGCTTTTTTAATAAACACTAAATTATAATGACAAAGTTCAAAAAGGTCATGATTAAAGTCAGATAAAATATCTAAATTTTTAGCTTAATATAGCTTAATATAGTAGATAAGTTGCAAATTTATCTATAATTAAAATCTAAACAAAAACAAACATATAACTCGTTAAAAAATATATAACAAATAAACAAACGTACATTAACAAACATATAACTCGTTGAGGAGCGAGAAATTGTTGTGTCCAAATCTCAAATGTCGTCCAATAAAAAGCAAAAGTCCTTGATGTCTACACTGAAAAAAAATTATCTAAATCTAAGTAATTTTTTTCTAAAATAATTCTAAATAAATATTTCTTTATTGCGCATTTATACTAAATGTGAACATTACTTGTTCACATGTTACTTGTTGACATTTAATAAACATTTATTTGCAGCAAAGAAACTTGTTTACTTGGAAAAAAAAAAAATTAAGAAAAAAATTACTTGGATTTAGAAAAATTTTTTCAGTGTGAAGAATTGTGATCGTGTCGAATTGTGATAAGGATTTTAAAGTTTTGAGATATGTGTAATAAAATATAAAATAAGACATACACACACAAGATATACAAGTTCTACATCAAGGACTTCTTGATAATCAACGATTAGTCATCATATAAATAAAAGATCCTTGAATTAATGTAGAAATACGTGTACAAATAGATTTCATTAATTTTATTATTTCTTTGCTTCACCATGGAATGAGATAAATATTTGTTTCTTTTTTTTATAATATGATTTATAATCTGTTCGTAATTGACTATTCGATTTTCTTTATTTGAATTTTGATGAATCCTGGGATCTTATATGTAGAAACATTCCGGTTTGCTCTGCGATATATGCGTGTTAAAGTTATTCGTTATTAAGTTTAGATCATATATTAAGCCTTGTGTCCGATGTTAGAAATTGATGTGAAATCTTGGATGAAAAAAACATTAACAAATCATTTGAACAATTCGAACAATTGATCAATGCAATTGATCAATTTCGTCTCCGTCTGAAATCTTGAAGCAATTTGTTGCATCGAGGACACAATTCTTTAAGTCTGTGTCACACTACGCATTGAAGATTGCGAATTAGAGAATTAGAGATAATAGAGATTAAAATTAAAGCCAACCAGAAACAGATTAAAATTATAATTTTCCGATTTGTCAAAATTTCTAATCTCTAATTCATAATCCTCAATTTCCAGCATATAGTATGACACGGGTTTTAGAATAATATTCGGACTGCGTTCTGTTGCATGCATAATACGCATGAAATATCATTTTTTATCTTTGTTCGCAGAATATTAAACAAGAATAAAATGATACATCATGCGCATTATGCAATGAAATGCAGTTTTGTCTGCTTATAATGCCGCATGCGCGCATTAATATGCGAAAAAATTTGGAGTTTCAGAAAATATATACATACATAAAAAGCACATATACGTCAAGATACGCCAAGATACGCGGCATATGCAATTGTAAGTAGAAATCTATTTTAAGATCCGACGTAATTTATAATTATACATGCTTTAGAGAGGACATGTATTTAAAAAAAACCAATTGATTACATATATTAACCTAATTAATCAACGAAGACATTCTATTTGCATTCACATTGACAAGAATATTAAATAATTGATAATACCAATTACTTTATCAATTCTTCCATTGAATATTTTTTCCTTGTGTTAGTCCATTATGTATGATATTCAGTTAGGCAATAAAATTTTAATTAGTACAAACAATAAGAATCTTATTTTAGATTGTATATGAAAACAAAATCGAAAGTAGAAATTAAATGTCTATAACAATCGAAGCATCTTTAATACTTAAATGATTCAATGTGAATTTTATATATTATATTATTTTATATATTATATATTATATATTATATATTATATTATATGTATGTACATATATTGGGTTGTCCGGAAAGTTCGTATCGCAAAAGATTTAAATTTAATAAATAAAATTAAAAATTTAAATCTTCTGCGTTTCAATTTTCCTTCAAAATCGGCATGAACTTTCCGGATAACCCAATACATACCATTTATTTGTAGTTCATTCGAACTGTGCGTCGAATTGATTTTCTGAACTTATAAATGTAATTAAACTACTGTAATAATATCACAAATTAAATTAAATTGACAAGCAATTTTTAATAATTCGATGCTCAATCAGACGTTACATTAGAAAGATTTTATTGTGCTGAAAAACTATAATTAGTATTATCATCTATATTGTAAGTACACTATAAGTAATTAATAAAAGAATAATTTTATTCAATAGTTAAAAGAATAATAGTTAGTAATTAATAGTTGATAGATTTTATTAATAATAGTTTTAAAACAGAATTAAATAATTTCTTACTAGAGAAAAACTCATTATACATTAATTCTCGTAGATTCAATCAGAAAGATACAAATCAGATACTTGTAATTAAATCTATCAAACATTCTAATCGAAATAATCAAAAATTCAATTATGATTATCAGAATTCCAAGTCATATGATCAGAATTCGTTTTACTCACTATTTCTTATTGATTCGCATTACAAATTTTGTTTTATAGAAAGCTATTATATAATTACACATAGAATATTTCTGTAAAGGTAGTCTTTATTTCTTCATTTGTCATTTTTACATATATTGTAAATTTTAGTTATTACCTTGCAACTCAAGATAGCTAAATATAATTGTCTGTTAATGCAAAGTAATTTCAAAACTAATATTACATTTTAAAGATTTAATACATATTTTTATTATACATAATAAATAAAAAAAAAATCAAGATATGAATAAAGAAAAAGGACATTTTATTTCTACGAAAAAAAAGAAAGAGCTTCGCAAGTATAAATTTAATGCATCCTCTACAATATACACAGCTTAATACAAGTAAGAGTAAAAGATTGACTAATTATAATTGAATGTGAGAAAAATAATCGACTGCGATTGGTCAATTTCTTACTCCTATTTTTTATACCAAACTTATTTCACATATTATATATATTATATATATAAGACGCATTAAAGCTCTATATTTTTTAGATTGAAGCCTTACTCTAAAGAATGAAAAAGAGTTCAATTTTTAATCTTTAAAAGTGAAATTCTATTCTTCAGGAGTGCATTCCAAAACTCGACTCTGTCAATTCCGAGTATCTTTCATCCTTATTTAACACTTTGTAAATAAGGGATCTGTTTTTTGTGGCTAAACTAGTGTACATTTTTGTCTGTGTACTCAGATATGTGTTTAATATTTAGAGAAAGCGAGAAAGAGAGTTCTAATGCAGTCTAATGCAGAAATAAAAAACAAGGCCTAAGATGATACTCGGTGATAGAGTTAAATTTTGGAACGTTCAGAATGACAATTCAGGTAAACATTTCAGAGAGTAAAAGATTAAGAGCTCAAATGTGCCGCGTCGCTCTCGGAAATGAAGCCGAGGGAGACGTGTTCTTTCCGCATTTATCCGATTTGTCGTCGAGGCGCGACGTCGCGTGGCGCCGAGCGACGAGAGAACGATGCGCGCGATAATACGTTTGTTTAACGGATTCCAGTGGAGAGCATTCCAAAGATCCGGTGGTCCTCGGTGGCACGTTGACAATCACGTGAATTTGCAAGCAGCACGCTGGGTGACGTCTACACCTACACCAGTGAGAATTCGTGTTATTCGTGATCAGATTCGCCGTGCTGTCGCACGAGCAACGCGACTTCTCTTCTTTGCGTGCGCGCATTAATCTGTGACACACGATTACTGCATTAAACGTCACCGACAATCACGTGATCTTGATTGACGACTTTTTTTCTTGCGCCGCACCTTCCTGAGGAACGAAGGTCGCATAAATTCACATAAATTCGCGACAGTACCGAAATCAGTCATCTTTCCACGATGCATCGTACTGCCTGAGATCATCGTCTCAGACTTGAACTTTATCGAGTCTTATTTTTAGTAGCACGTCAAATCGAACGCTGAACTGGAGCGAGTCAGTCCGGATCACGTGATTCAGTGTTTGAGGCAAATTAGCGCCATTATTGCCATTAGCGCCGTTAGCGGTCTAGTCTAGTGGTCTAGTTGAGTATGAGTTTAGTATAATTTAGTACTCTAGTGTAGCATAGTGTACTTATATATAGAAATCTGTGGGGACTCTGTGGATGACAATTGGCATTGGTGACAGTCGGCGTATATGAAAAGAGATCTTACACGTGCGCGAATATCGTCAGATAAGGTTTTTTTGTCTCACTTAAACGGCATTTTATCGTACACAGGAAGACGCAACTCGATCGAAAATTATGGATACGAGAATACAGTATCCTGAGGCGCGCAGGGATGAGAGCGTCGTCGACGATTATCACGGCGTTAAGGTTAGGATGCATGTCGTAGTTTTTCGTTAATTTCAAATCAAAGAATGTCTACACTTAGTTTTCATGATAAGATATATAACACTTACTCTCCGTCTGCAATTTAGATTCGATATATATAATATTTATATAATATTTTGAAATAAGGTGAAAATTACAAAAGTAAATGAATTTATAATACTAAAATATTTATAATTTTATTAATCAACATCTAAATTTGTAATTTTCATCTTTTAAAATCTCTCAATCGATTCTGTGGATCTTTCTTGGCACAAACGAGATTTCATTTTCAAATTTCATCTTCATTTTTGCTCAAATTTCAATTTTTATTAAATAAGAGTTTTAACATTTGAGTTGAAAACTATTTGGTAATGAATAGAGACATTGAAGAGCAATCTTCAATTTTTTTGAAAATTAGAACTAAAAAAACTTGGGTTAGACAAAAAGATGTAGATTGCAAATGAAAGGAGTGATTGCAGGAGAATTAATAATATATATTAATATTTAACTCAAATGTTAATGTGTTTTGAATCTTGACGATATTTCGATGAACATTAAATTTTGTTATTAAATACAACAATTAGCCTTTATAAAAAAATTGTGAAGAAGGGTACGAAGTCTTATTCTTTTTCAATACTTCAGAATTAAACTTCTTGCATGATTCATTTTTTCCTTTTTAGAGAAAAAAAGATGAAAGATGAATTGTAAGAAGTTAAAAGATGAAAGATGAATTGTAAGAAGTTAAGTCAGGGATATGGAAAAAGAACAGACGTAAGTATTTCAGGATTTAATAGATAAACTATAGGAATAAATGGAAATGGATAAGAAAAAAAAAAGAATTTGGCTAGAAATGCTTTATTATGAAATTATAAAAACAAATATTAAAACGAAACATTTTTATAGGACTTATTATTTTATGACTATGGGAATCTAACCGTTATTCTTTTCGTAGCTAACTATTATTTCAAAGTTAAACAAATATCATATTTACATACTAAAATAGTAAATATGATGTGAATATGTACACAAGATAAATACATTTGACCTTTGCTTCTATATTCTGCATAATGGAAAATCCTTGTCCTGTTAATATTTATATATAAGTTTAACATTTTTTTTTATTTTCACTTGTAGAATACTGTGTACTTGTAGAATTCTGTCTTTGTTAAATCCTGAAATATCTTCTATAATGAGCATAATTAAAATTTAATATTTTAATCCTTTGTCTATAGATATATATTTTATGCTCTGCAATCTTTTTGGTCCAGCTTAGGTTTTTTTCATTGTTCTAGCTTTCAAAAATTGTGAAAAAATTCAATTATTTTTCAATTCTTTATTATATTCTCTATATTCAAAGTTTTTAATCTAAATGTTTATTTAATAAAAATTGAAATTTGAGTCAAATTTTGCTTGTGTAAAAAAAAACTCAGATTGCAAATGGAGAATTAAGTTTTAGTACACAGTTTTTAATACTATAGTTACTTAAGAAAGGATGACTTTTAAATATATTTAAAATAAAATACATTTTATGCATATAATAATAACATATAATAATAACAATAAATATAATAGCGATATTACAGAAGATTTTATAAGAGTAAAGAATGTTATATAACATTGAATGTAAAAAGTTATATAAATATCATAAAAATCAATATTTTGTTTGTAGATAAGTGATCCTTATAGATGGCTGGAAGATCCAGATTCACCAGAAACAAAAGCTTTTGTTGATGCTCAAAACGCCATTACTAAACCGTATTTAACTGCGTGTAAAGCTCGTGACAATATTCATGATCGTTTGAAGCAATTATGGGATTTTCCAAAGTACTCGTGTCCTGCCAAGCATGGTGAAAAATATTACTTTTATAAAAATTCTGGTTTGCAAAACCAAAGGTATAATTTAAATTTTTAATTACTAATATATATATATAATATTTTTTTAATTACTAATATATATAATATATGTTTCTCTCTCTCTCTCTCTCTCTCTCTCTCTCTCTGTGCGTGCGTGCGTGCGTGCGTGCGTGCGTGTGTGCGTGCGTGCGCGCGTGTGTGTGTGTGTGTGTGAGAGAGAGAGAGAGAATGTACAGATATATACAGACATGTACAGATATCTCAAGTTAATGAATTTTTATTATTTTTTTCAGTGTCTTATACGTACAAGATACTCTTGAAAGTGAACCAAAAGTATTTCTTGATCCTAATACTTTTTCCGAGGATGGAACTGTTGCAATTACCAGTAGTAGTTTTACTGAGGATGGTAGCATTTTCGCATATGGATTATCTAAAAGTGGTTCTGACTGGAGGACTATCCATTTCCTGAATACACATACTAGTAAGATAAGATGTTAAAATTTTTAAGCTTACAATTTTGCTCTAATACAATATGTATATTTATTTATTAAAAATTATAAAATGTATATAATATTTACGAAGGTGAAAAGTACTCAGAAATTTTGGAAAAAGTCAAGTTTTCATCGATTACATGGACTCATGACAACCGTGGTATTTTTTATGGACAATATCGAGATCAGCAAGGAAAAACTGACGGCTCAGAAACGTTAGGTAATGAAAATCAAAAATTATGTTACCATGTTGTTGGTACATCACAATCAGATGATGTTGTCGCAGTTGAGTTTCCTGAAGAACCTTTGTGGAGGATGTAAGTTTTTTAATTTCTTTATTACTATAAAATATGTTAATACACATTTTTTTGTTTAGATATTTAAATTAAAGTACATATTTTACAAATAAATTTTCAAATTATATTAATCAAATCAACAATACGTAAAAAATACTTCTAGTTATGTCTTCAAATATATCCAGATTTGTGCCAACATATTAGCCTGTATACATATATTCATACATAATATATAAAGATAAGAAAAAATTTATCTGTTTATATATGTGTTTTTAATAAATCTTTGATTTATTAAATATATTTAATAAATCTATTATTATTTTGTCAGAGGTGCACAAGTGTCTGATTGTGGTAATTGGCTCATTGTTACTCCTCGGAAGGATTGTAGGGATAATTTAGTTTATTTTACACCATTAGAAAAAGGAAAGGAAGTAAAGAACAACTTGCCATTGACACAAGTTGTTGATAAATTTGAAGCTGATTATGAAGTTAGTGATGAATATTTTATTCTTTCTTAAATATCTTACACTTCTGCGTTATTACTATATAAAATATATCTCGTATATTTTCAGTACGTGACCAATATTGATAGTAAAGCTGTATTCCGCACAAATAAAAATGCACCTAATTACAAGTTAGTAGCTATAGATTTATTGGATTACGAACAACACAAATGGGTTGATCTTTTGCCAGAACATCCTGAGAATGTACTAGATTGGGCTGAAGCTGTAGATGGAGATAAATTTGTTGCCTGTTATATACAAGATGTTAAGGTAAATATATATCTAAAGTATTTACATTGATTGTAATAAAAAATACTAATAATTAATTTCTTATAGAACATTTTGCAACTTCATTGCTTGAACACTGGTAAAGTTCTTAGAACATTTCCTCTTGATCTTGGTACTGTTGTTGGCTTCTCGGGAGAGAAGAAATATTCTGAGATATTTTATCAGTTTACATCATTCCTAACCCCGGGCATTATATACACAATCGATTTAAAAAAAGAAGAGGAGCCACGTGTTAGTATCAGTCTTTTTAAATGCTAAGTATGATTTAATATATGACATTTTTTTATTAGATGCAGTTATTCAATAATTGGTATTGTTTTCAGATCTTGCGAGAAATCAAAGTGAAAGATTTTGATGCGAGTTTATACAAAACTAGTCAAATATTTTATAAAAGCAAGGATAGTACAAAAGTACCCATGTTTATAGTAACAAGAAATGTATGTAAATTATTTAAAAATCAATACTAAAATGTATTTAATTATGAGCTGATTAGATCTTTGATATACAGCGATTTATAAGAATAGTTTAAGATTATAATTTTTTTATGTTTCTTCTCATCAATATTATTATTATTTATTATTATATCAATATTATTCTTCATCAATATTAAAATAAAAAAATTTTTAACGTAGGATGCTACATTAGATGGAACTATGCCAGGCTTACTTTATGGATACGGTGGTTTTAATGCAAGTATTCAACCTACGTTCAGTGTTACAAGACTTGTTTTTATTCAACATTTCAATGGAGTACTTGCAGTTGCTAATGTTCGTGGAGGAGGGTATGTAAGGCATTCATAATACCCGGAAAATATATACATATAAATATCTATATCTGTTTGGATAAAAAATATTATTCTTTGTTATAGTGAATACGGAGAAAGATGGCACAATGCAGGACGCTTCTTTAACAGGCAAAATGCATTTGATGATTTTCAATATGCAGCAAAATATCTTGTAGAAAATGGATATACTACCTCTGCGAAATTAACGATTCAAGGTGGCAGTAACGGTGGTCTGGCTGTTGGTGTATGTGTAAATCAAAGACCTGATCTATTCGGTGCTGCCATAGCTCAAGTGGGGTTAGTTAAATTTTTTTACTAATTTATTTTTAAATTATCGGTATGTGTGTTAAATAAATATTAATTTTCTTTTTTAAATTGCAGAGTTATGGATATGTTACGTTTTCATAAGTTTACTATCGGTTCTGCTTGGGTCTCGGATTATGGCAATCCCGATGATCCCAAGCATTTCGAGAACTTGTTGAAATATTCACCTTTACATAATGTAAGGATACCACAAGATGATATACAATATCCTGCGATGTTGCTTTTGACTGCTGATCACGATGACCGTGTCGTACCTTTGCATACTCTTAAATTAATAGCCACTCTTCAATATACACTTGGAAATGTATCAAAACAGAAAAATCCTTTATTTGCAAAAATAGATACCAAGGCAGGTCATGGCAGTGGAAAACCAACCATGAAAATGGTAAATATTTCTGTAAACGATTCTTATTTAAGTCAATATAAATGATTTTATTTAAAATATCAGACATAATGAAAATATTTTATTATATAATTTTTTTAGATTGAAGAGAGTACTGACATTTTATCATTTATCGCGCAATCCTTGGGCTTGGAATTCAAATTGTAATTAATGCTTAAAAAAAGTCTAAAACTCAACAGATTTTACATAAAATTCAAAATCAATGGATTGTAATATGATGTAACTAAACGATTATCACGTATATTGCAACATATTGTTGTAAACTCAAGTATGCTTTGATTGCAAGTTCTTTTATAATAATTGTGTTTTATAATAATTGTGTTTTGGAATAAATAAATTTTTATGGAATAAGTAAATTTGTACCTTACGACAGTGTTTATGTAATATGTATTTTTCTTTCATTTAAAACGTAATAAGCATATAATCAAGCATTGAAAAACATTCGATGAAGTGTGTTTTAAGATAATATTAAAAAAATACATGTAGTAATTAGCTACGTTTTACTAAAACATTAATCTCTCTACAAAAATGTCTCCATATTTTTTATTTGTTATACAAGAAGAAAATAAATCTAAAAAATTTCTTAAAAAATAACTCATAAAATCTCTTATTGTTAATATTCACTAGTGTATCATTAATGTAATAAGAATTAGCAACATTTCTATATATTTACACTGAGACAAGTATCTTTGATGTAATTATACGTAACTATGTATATAAACTCAATCAGAAAATAACATCAATGGAGTGATTTGCTGGACGAATCATTTCTAAGTTGATGAATTCTTCAATTATGCATATCAGTATTAATATCACGAAACTATAGCTGTATTCTCCTTTAGAAATAATCTTATGTTATCTATTTGTAAAATGTACTCTATATGTGGTCGTTTTGTTAAACGATTGTTGATAACCATCAATCATTATTCTTAAGTAATACAATGAAAAATGTAAATTTTTGAATTGTTCACCGAAAAATTCAATGCTTGTGGAATTAGCTTTTTATTTTTATTTATAAATTATAATAAATAAGGATTATAAATTTTAATACATAAAATAAATGTTTCATGTAACTTAATAAGTTAATGACAGGAAAAAATTTTGATTAATGATAGAGATTCTTATAAAAGTCAGTTTTTTATTAATTACAAATAATTAACAAAAAAAATTTCAATGTATGTATTATCATAATGAGCAAAAATTTCTGCTTAATACATAAGTGTGGGACCTCTTTTTAATACCTCATGGTCACAAAAACAACGTGACAAAATTCGGAATTGCATTTTCTGGTCCGTACAATGTAATTCCAAGTTTTGCGTTACAACGTAATATGAAAATAATAAAAAGCTAAAATAAACTTGATCACATTTTAGCTTGTAAAAATTGAACAGATAAACGATATCGCGGTATTTCCTTTGACGTCAGACGTAGTAAATCGAGGCATGATAAGGTTTATGATATCGTTTATTTAATTCCGATTTATAGATAATGTCAAGTTTTAGTCGAAATCGCTGGTGAACATCGCAGTGAAAAATTGCGAAAAAAACTTTCCCATATATTGCTCCTCTTTGACTGGCCAAACGCCTTCCAGGAAACCGATATGTCCACCACGCGACGTTACCACTACGGCCACGTTTTTAGTTTGACTTATCTCTTTCAAAGGTATCGCTAAAATATTCAGATCGTTGAGTAAAATCGTATGAAAACGTTATCATTGTCGCGCTCTTATTTCTCACCTTGCAACGGCTGAAACGGATCGTCTGCCGCGCTAAGGCACAAAGTCGGAACTTCGATTAGATGCAACTTGTCGTGAAGCGTTGCATTACTATAATACTCTTCGACGTTTTTATATCCAAAGTGCCTTGCCGTAAAATTCGAATCAAATTCTCTTACTGTTTGGCTCTACCGGATGTAATAATTCATAGTGATTATTATGAGTCAGGTTCAGAATGCCAAACAATGATATGATGATACCAAATATAAACAAAATTTATCTCTTAATTAAAAATCTTGATTGAATTCATAAAAAATTATCTGGAAATAAACTATGATGTATCTATCTTTTTGTGAAAGTATAACTGTAGTAATGCGAAAAAGAACAAAAAAAACAAAATTAAAATATAAATTCCCAGTAAGCAAGGAACATTCTAAACATTTGCGCAAAGTTACTACAATGTTGTTGAAATGTTTCTAAATGTTTTTTGCTTATTGGGTTATTGGTTTTAAAATAAATTATATAAATTATATTCTGTTAAATTTTGACGTAAATTTAAAAATATTACTGTCATTTCTACCAATAGATTAACCAATAGATTAACAATTTTTGTTTAATTTACTCTTTATTCTTTTCTAATTCTTAGAACGAGAAAAAGATAAAAAGTAAGTTGAACTAAAATTAAAGTTAATCTACATTGGTAGAAATGGGTTTACGTCAGAAAAATTAAAAATTCAATATATTATCTGATCTTTCCCTATAGTGATATTTGATAAAATCATACCTTAAGAACAGTATCCATATCTACGTTGAAAGGACCAACATCAGTATCTCTGTGTCGTTGTATCGTGCGACATAAATTGCTGGCTAGATGCTTATTCAGCATTCGATTAAAATAATTTTCCTCGGTACTCTTCGTCGCTGCAAATACATTCCATGGCACCGAAATAATAAGGCACGCTCTCAATTTGGACCTTGCTATTAAACCTTTCTGGGCTAAATAATTACCTAAGATCAACCTGCACATAGCAAAAAAAGACATGCAATGGTTTACAAAAATGTTATTTATTAATGTAAACAACAAAATGCTCAAATATGTATATTTTATCTTGTTAGGTATTGTACAGGTATATGATTTATTTATTAATTGAAGAATAAATTAGACATAAATATAATCTTTACCCTCCCATGGAAATCCCGGTTGCTCCGAGAGGTACATGTGGATGAAGTTTCTTCACGTGTTCTATGACTTCACTTAAATCATCATAGTTAGCGGCACAATACATTCGTGGAGTCTAAAAGTAACAAAAGAAGAGGAAAATTTTTATTACAGATTATAGAAAATTCTTTTCGATTAAATTCCTGTTACAATAAAAAATAATTAAATAACAAGATAACTGGAAGAATTATCGTGTTCACAAATATGTTCTACCTTGAGTTGCAATCCACCTAAGCCTCTATTATTGAAAATCACACATCGTATTCCATTTTTTCTCGCGGCTGACACCAGACATTTGATATATTCCGCTTGGCTACCGCCTGTAAGACCAGGTAAAATAACGACGATTGGCGAGGTGATCGAGCAATCTTTCTCAGCCCAATCCAAGGCCACTTCACCACCGTCGGACAAAGCAAGAATTTCTCTGCGTAACGTAAAGAGATTGCTATACAATGGAATCTGATGGAACGCGCATTATTTTCCAAATTTAAGTCTAGTGCTCGAATAATTGTGTTGGTTTAGTACTGGTCTCTGTATATTTTTTCACTAACCTGCGATATTCGAGGTATGGTAATATCCGGGATCTCAAAATGCTAGCCATAATAGTCTGCGCTCGCGATTCGAAACACCATAATGTCGGCCAGAATTTATTTTGCACAAGTGGAATGTTGATTTCCAAGAATGAACGGAATGGTCCATTAGCACAAACCAGCAAAGGTGTCTGAAAGTAATAATAATTATTTTTGTTATTGATTTTCTTATAATGTACAAAAAATATATAGTACATTATATATATGTGTATATGTGTGTAGACATGTATATATATATATATATATATATATATATATATATAATATATATAAAATATA
>Ga0157364_1004184_pt1 | contig 14339 bp, 6 predicted proteins | sample AttsexASBM2_FD_111476 | JGI IMG/M metagenome (GOLD analysis project Ga0157364, IMG submission 111476) | Fungus gardens microbial communities from leaf cutter ant in Ribeirão Preto, State of São Paulo, Brazil - Atta sexdens ASBM2 | ecosystem: Host-associated > Fungi > Mycelium > Unclassified ... | reverse complement strand
TTTTCCATGTGTGAACAAAAAAAATTTATTTTTATTGACAATGTTATTAGTGATATTAATTAGCAATGATTTTGGACTCTAAACTAAAATTTTTGAACGGTTGTACAATGTGTATAATTTTCTAGTACTATAAGGATTGGTATTATGAAATTTTAAATTGTAGGTAAAAAATCGTAGATAAAAACTTTCTTCTCTATTAACCACCTTAAGGTGGAGCCATCTCTTGCATTCTATACTTCAAATAGGATAAATTTTAAAACTTACAATTAGATGTAGTTTTTAGTGTAGGGATAAGGTATGTATAAAAGATATGTACATATGTAAAGTGTATTACACGCACATACTAATTTATTAAAATTACTTTGTAATCATTACATTGAGAAAAATATCTAATTAAAAATATTTGAACCAGAACATTCTGATTAGGTATATTAATCAGAATTTCGGTTATCACAATTTGAATTTAATAAATTTAATAAATTTAACAGAAAGTTCTGATTCGTTCATTTTCAATCAGAATTCCAATTAATCCAACCAGACATTTTTCTCGTTGTGCAATTTCGTATACTTAGAAATCGACTCTGGATTCATACTTGGCAAGTTTTCTTTCGCATCTTCTCTGTTTTCGAATATCGGATTCTCATTTTGTCAGATACTTAATGCGGTCGTTATCATATATGCGGCTCGAACTATATCGTTCGAACTTTGTCGAGTTAATGTTTATGCTTGCTACCATCGCGTTGTATATAATCCAGCTAGTCGGTAACTAGCCTCGGCGATGGGACTAATAATGCGTAATATTGATTATGACGCAACTGTACCCGATAGTATCTTGCATCGAGTTACCCGCGATACCTACGGTTGCCGCGCACAGGTGTAAATCCTGTTATTCGCTAGAATATGATAAATCGACCCTGTCATAATCCCCTCGCCTGTCTCGTGCAATTTTTGACACGTCATCGCGCAAGAGCTACGTTTCAATCGGAACGATAATTTTTATAATGGAATACTGTCCGATTAATGCCCGTATCTCTACCCGAGCGAGCGTGCTCGCTTCTGTAACGGAAACTCCTTAACTCGTCTCATTAAGTCGCACATTTTACTCCGTGGCGCATTTCAGCGAAGTACGGAAATCATAAAATTCCCATAAATTTCACCATCACGAGCGACTTTTGCACGAGTGATCGCAAGTATGGAGGGTGACTCTTTGAAGTCGAGATTACATGATGTGTGGGAGTCTCGAACTAACATTTAAGTGAACGGTATTAAAGAGAACGTGTTTAATCTTGGAAAAATTGACAAATATTCCGGAACAAGGTCGTTCTTCAATTACTTCGAGAATTTGAAGTCTATGTTCCATTTACTTTCCGTTTGGCTGCAGTGATCAATGGCAGTCGACGTTTTGCATACATCGAGAACAGTGACTCCCCGAATGGAATGTGATGTGATCGAGGTGGTACGATTATGGCGAATTGCGTAATTCCGAAGCGAGGAACGGATCGCCGTTGATGGAATGGTCGCGTAATGGCGCGTTGCTCCTTTATAAATTATGCGATCTTCCGGCGATCCGAGAGAGCGATGCGTCATTTATCGCGGCGCTCATTACAAAAAGCCCGATGGCGTAATCGCACCTACACGTACCCACGCAATCGTGATTCTTGAGGCTTCTTCGTTACCGATAAAATCCGCTTCGGTACGACGAGCCGAGATCCGGAGTCGACGATGAGATGGGATCGAAAGCGGCGATTTTAGAAAAGTATAAGGAAGAAAGCGAGACGCCTGTCGGAACTTTATAGCGTAATGTAAAAAATTATTTTTATTATTTTATTTATGACATTCCTCGCTTCGTTTATTGTGCGATAATGCTCGTGTCCCCATTTTGGTCTACCTTCTTCTAAGCATTTATGCGAGCCGCACGCACGCGTCTCGCGCTGCTGTGTCACGCACGCTGTGAGACACGAGAAACTTTATTATGAGGTAAATCGCGGGGAATGCGGCCGCGACTCTCGTTTCGGATATATACGCGCGGAACGTTTCGTGAAAACGACGCGATAACGGAACACGTCGTGCAAATGAGGAAAGAAATATCGAGGCATTTAATTATAACTGACAGATTCATATCAATTTTTTTAAGCAACTCAAATTTTATAACACAAGTTTCTAGATACTGTTAAATTTATAATGTCCAATTATACTCAATTTGAATTATTTTTTATTATTTGTATAAATGCTTCTATCCAATATATCGTTAATTTGATTAAAACAATGGAGTTTAACTTAAGAAAATGAAAGAATATTAAATTTGAGACTTAAATTTCTTTTATTAATTGCATATGTTAATATGAACGATGTTTACTTTGAAATTAATCACAGAAATGGATTGATTTACATTTTAACATGAAAATTAAAAATAATGAAATGTTATTCAATTTAAGGAATTAGATTACTATTGTTCTTTCGATAATATCTAACAGTGTTATGCAAAATTCTTATCGTCTTATCTTATCATATTACATATTCGTATCTGTAAATATGTAATATGACGAAAAGATTTGCCGCAAAGAAATTCATGAAAACGATTTTGTATAGTTGATTGCCAGTTGTATAGTTTTAATGTTCACTTCTACCAATGTAGGTTAACTTTAATCTCGGTTTAACTTACTTTTTATCTTCTTCTATTTTTAAGAATTAGAAAAAGCTGAAAAATAAATTAACCTGAGATTAAAGTTATCTACATTGATAGAAATAGGCTTATATGGCGTAACTAATGTAGAATTAGATAAAAGAAGTACATTGATTATCATCTGTCATGATTGGGATATTAAAAATATTAATTCCATTAATATTTATTAACTTAATTGAACTAATAATGGAATCAATTAAATTGTGTAAAACTCGACCGTTGTTTGTGAGAAGTCTTTCATATTCTTTTCCATTTGATTTCCAATGTAAGAAATGTCCAATTCTACGAATTTTAATCTTTCGGTTTTCCGTTTGGAAAATTATTATTATTATTATTATTATAGTTATTCGGAAAACATTCGCGAAATTTGATATGACAGCGATGCTTTGATCTGGAGTATTTTGAATTCACAGCGCGAATAAATATCAATACGTTCACTCGTGCATGACGTATCCGTGCACGTATCCTAATTTTGGTTCTACAATACTCTCGCGACGTTTCATACCAGCCATCGACGCTGAATATTGAATAATTATTAAAATTTAGTGAATAAGTCTAGAGAAATTTCCCCATTATTCACGAAGATCTGCAGGTAGATTCGATTTTCTTAATCCATGAAATCGTTTAAATATTGATAGATTATCTAAATGACCATCATGAGAAGTGCCATCATGAGAAGTTCTAGAATTGATACACCATCATCAAAAGACAGACAACCATTAATCACACAGATCATTTAGCCAATCACGAATACTAATGATACTCCTCACACTCATGCACAGTAAATTTCTACATGGTCATTTGTCGAAAATCACAGAACCGTGGAGCGGTAATTCCGCTCCGGTAAAAGTAGAACGACTCTTGCTTCTCAAAAACGCAAATACATTGACTTATCCTTATCCTCGAGCGGCAATACGTACGTCCTCATAATCTTCGCTTCAGCGTCATTCACGAGCAGTCTCGATGACTTCCGTGGCTGCCAGGCATGTCTCCTTCTCTCAAGTTGTCTGGTTCTTGATATCGCCTTGGGTGCGACTACTTTGCAGCCTGGTGGAAGATCGCAGGTAATGACAAGCCTCGAGCACTACGTAACGATCACGCGCGCGATATCACTCACGGTCTCCTTCGGTTTACCGATTATTTCCGTACCGTGCATCGAAATCACCAAGCGAGCGCCTCGCTCCGTTTCACGAGTCCCGCGCGCGCGCGCGCGCGACGCGGACGAGGAGGAACACGAGGAGGGAACGGCGAAGAGAAGCGAGTCAAGTGGACCACCGATCGAGTCCACCTGTTCACCAGCGATCGCTACGATATCAATCGTTATTTGTCAATGAAACGCCTCACGATCAGAATTCTCGGGATTCCGTTAAATTTGCCTCGTGGATACCACCGTGTACTCTCAGGTACTCCTCCACGAGTACTACTCTCGCGCGATTACACGCACGACAGCCACTTTCGACCTTCCAGCGCGGCGCGTACGGACGTCTTGGGTGACACGGTTTCAGTTGTCCGCCATCTGGAATGAGGTCTTGGCACTAAGCCAGGCAGCTTCGCGAGTCAGATCGGATCTGAATATCGCCACCTGCCTCCGTCGGCGTTCCAGGAAGGTCTGAGGTGAGAGGAACGGCCATTTTGAAGCACCAACGATGGATCGGCTCAGGTGGCGCTACAGAACCAACCTGCGTTCTACCTGCGTCTTACCTGCGTAACGGTCACTCTCCTGTGTGCACTCACCTGGCGAGGACCTGGAACCATCGTTTACGATGATATACGACCACATGTGCTCAGGATACATTCTTTCCCTTTTTTCTCTTTAAAAAATAGAAATAAAAACTTTTATGCATTAAAATCTTGTAGCTAGAAGATCATTATTTGCTCGAAGAATTTTATTTAATTAATTGCATCGTTTCTCTTTGAAGGAGTTCCGGAAGAATTAGTAATCCATAAAGTTTATTACGATTTCTGATCGTATCAGCATTGAAAGTGGCCGCAATGATAAAGGATCTTCTAATTATAGATAAGAATATGTTAAAACGTATAAAAAGTATCGTCTATAATTTCATGCAAATAATATTATAATATATTAAGAATAACTGTATAATTTATTTGTTGTACGTTATCTCATAATTATGCCACAACTGCATGTAATGACTTAATGTAGTGACCTAGCACGACGATCCGACAGATGTTGCAACAAATATATAGCTACAAGGACCGGTTATGTATATAGATAATGAAGCTGCTAATAGAATTGTGGATAGAGCGAGTTTATTAACGCAACTGAATTATGGATCGTGAATTTTTGTAAAAGTCGCTGTTTTGTGTCATACATTAAAAGTGTTTCTTGTATCACTCGCTTTCTCAGAGTCACCATTTCTAGGCAGAAAGTACAAGATCGATGCGGGGGTAAAAGTGCGTGTGCGCGCCCACATGGACGCGTGAATGTCGCATACGTGGGAAGCGATTTATTGAAAGAGAAGAGACAGAGAGAGAGAGAGAGAGAGAGAGAGAGAGAGAGAGAGAAGCAATAATGCAATAATGGCAACAACAGATTACATATTGACCGTTACCAGAAGTTTATGCTCAGTTATACTCTATTTAGTTCTAACGTTTCATTGCATTGAGCTCATTTCCGTGCACATGCCTCGTAAGGCTAAAAGATAATAAGCAATAGCAATACAGAGTGTCAATTAAGAAATCATGTAGCTTAATAGAATCAGTGGAATTGTATCTTATCATCTTATTAGAATATAATATGCAAATAATAGGTACCTACTTTTGTGTAATGACAATCTCACGTCAAATGTAAATGTCCATGGTGATAGCAGGGTGTGCCAACAAATTTACCATGTAAATTTACGGATTGAACATGAGTCAACTGCGACCGGTCAACTTCGACTAATGTCACATTGGCATTCCACGTTAATATATTCCACGCGGTTAACATAATTATAGATTTCCTGATATTACACATCAGCAAGTTTCTTCCTTTCTACTTCTTTAATTTTTAAAATAACTTTAATCTTATTCTTAAGGAAGCTTATTTTTAATGTTAATTTCTGTCTGAAATATGTAGGATTGGAACTCAAGAATAGAGCTACAAACACTTTATATTGCTTGTTTAGAGAAGTAAAGAAAGAGCGACTTACTTACTTTTGCTCGAAACGAGACAGACTTAGCTTAAATTTCTTTTCTCTTTTCCTTTTTTAGCAAAGTTTTTTAAATAATTTTTCAAAGATAAAAATGTTATTTATAAAAGTTAATCTTAAAACTTCTTTGAATTTTTAATTCTCTCTCTCTCTTTCTTTCTCTCTCTCTCTCTCTCGGATTTTAATAATAAAAAATATAATAAAATAGAACTCCATTTATAACCGAATATGTCAGACAAGATAATTCTGACCGTATGGTTCGGATAATAAAGATTCATTAACTCTTTGTTTTCTATTAATACTGAATATAAACTTGTTTTTATAAATGGAGATATAAACGAACTTATACTATAAAAATATTAAGAATGAAGAGAAACTGCTCTCTATATGGTTTTTAAAGTTCTCTCATTTTAAAGAGAAAATTGAATCAATCTTAAAAAAGAGTAATTCAAATTTCAATCTTGAAAAGTAAGATTTCACTCTTTAAAGTTTAAACAGTTCACTCTAAAAGTTTTTTAGAGCGTACACAAATATTTCATATCGAATGTCTGCCCATTCAAAAAGAGAATAGCCATTATCTGATAGAGCGAGATAGATATAGCTATATATAAATTTTATTTTCTTCTGATAAAATTTTTTTTTATTTCTGAGATAATAACTCTATTTAAAAAAACAATATATCCATAGATAAACTTAACACAAATGATAATGTAAGGAAATATATTAAAAATTTAAACATTATTTTTTTATTTCTATATAGATGGCTATCAACATTTTTATATTGAAGAGGACTCAATATTAGAATCGAAACGTATTTAAATATATGTATTATTACACACGAATATCTTGTGTTGGCTCACATAGACATTTCCTTTCATTATCATTGTTCTTATTTAAAAAATTGATTCTTAAAAAATTTCTCTAATTTTAATTCAAATTTTAATACTTGAGATATTGGAAACCAAGAAGTGCTGTAAATACTTCACCCAAATATTCATTTATTTGAAGAACTGAAGAAAAGAATGGCTATTGTTTTCGCTCGGAACAAAATGGACGTAATTGTAGTTCCTAAAGCGATACCAGTTCTAACATCTAAGCTGCACGTACATAGCGAGCATCGCGATATATTTACGCAAACGGGGAGACCAAGGAGGAACGGTGGCAACGGTCCAGCAGACACGGCGTTACAGAAATAGATTTCGGCGGCGATGCAACGACTGCCCACGAACGAGCAGCGCCGTTCAAGCCGACACCAGAGACAAGGCCCAGTATCGTGTGGACCAGTTCCCGAGAAAAACCGGAAAAGTCAACCCCGGCGAGGTGTCCCACATGAACGTGAGTGTCGATATTCGTTCCATTGAGTGCAACCTCCGGTGCATCTTCCGCCTCTTGGACTTCCGTAACGATATTCAGTACAATGGCTGACGCCATTTGTCCTTCTCTTATTTAAAAAAAAGAAAAATAATTGAGGACATAACATAATTTCACACATTTTGGATGATAAAAAATGTAAAATCGCATCACAAAGAATGATTTTTTCGATAATAATAATGAATGTTCTGAACAAAACACCGTTAATAGAATAGCATTGTTGGCTAATTATTAACCATTGTTGGTCGAAGATTTCAGTGTTTTATCGACGTGATCCCCAAAATCAATCTGTAACGTTACGACTGTCGTGGATACGGAGTCTAAATACGTTGTCTAAATCGGAGCATGGTGCATCGACTTGGAGTGCACACAGCGCGTGCATTTAACTTCGTTCTTAAAGCACAATGTCGATAGTAGTATCAATTTAATAGTGCTCATTTTCTAATTTAAGAGATGAGTCAAATTACTTTACATCTCTTGAGAATTTAATAGAAAACATCTTTGACGCAATCATGTCGTAAAAGGCAGTATATTAATATTATTCTTTGTTTTTAAAAAGCATAAATAATTTTATTCTTAACGATACATAAACAAAAATATAATTAGAAATTTGGTTGTTAAGCGCGATTTTTAATTATGATATAATAAATATTCAATAGATTTACGTAAATGTTTTATGGGAACAAAGAAGAGACTCTTAAATTTGAGATTCTTCAAATTTCAACTGCTAAATGTCTCGATTTAATTAGAGAAAACGAAAATTCGCATCTCGAGATAATTATTTATTGCACGGTCTAAAATCCATATCATTGCTTCGCTTTGCTAGTCTCATAGCACCGTATTCGCGTAGGCATCCTATGCGGGTACCAGCGACTATTGGAATAACGAAAGATAAAGCAGGCTTCCTTTCTCACACTAGTGCTATGCGGAAAGTTAGACTTGCGAATTAGCGCGTGCGTGTTATCTGTAACTTGTAACTTTATACTCCCACTGTGACAGTTACTTCCGGTTCGAGATCCCTTTCCGGATTGCGTCTCTCGCTAACCATTGTCTAATTATTCTGTAATTATACAATATCGCGCATCGTTGCTGGAAGTGTAACGAAAGCATAATCGGATCTTAAAATTGCATCTGATGGTCTAGCAACTAAGCCATCTAAACTCCAAACATGAATAAAATGCGCGACATATCTACGCGTGAAAGAAGTTCGCGAACAGAAATTCTCCCCGATAAACTAGAAGTTGGATGATTTCCAGCTTGCACAGTCGTATGCAATCTCTACGAGAAATAGTTTTACGCTCGATTTACATTTCGGGTTCTTTCTTTTAGCCTGTCACGTTTTGAGATGAAATACTTAGATAAAAGAGATGCAAAAAAAAAAGATTTAACAATAAATAAATTGAATAAATAATACATGCTGCGTATAATTTAATTTCATTAAATAAATTGTCATTAAATAAATTCTCTTTCGATACTCTGATGTTATCATAATCTTAATGAGAAAATTATAAATTATAATTTCCGTATATATTTTCATGGTTTTATTGCGGATTTTCTTGTATAAAATAGAAACAAAAATAGAAAAAAGTTCTTGCTACAAGAAGAACAGAAAAGTGAACGTTCTAAAGATACGATCAAATCTAATTCAAGAAACTAATTCTCGTTTCGTCGCGGCTCTCGAACGAAAGCTTTTCACCCTGCGGCTACGTTTATTTTCGCTGTCTCGTTAACGTCATACGGATATCTTCAATTAATCGACAAACTACTGCGATCCGATAAAAAGATAGGATAAGACGAGTGGACAGAGAACTAGTGATCTGTAATAATAGATAAACAAGATATGTCAGGAATTTCTGGATATATCAGATATTTCCGATTTATTTAGGTCATATGCTCTTTCATCAATTACGTTCTTCATCTAAAGCTGTGATCTAAAATATCTTCATTAAATTAAATTCAATTACATTCGATATTTCACATAGGAAGAAAAATATTATCGTCGTCACCCGCGCCAAAAAATGTCACGCGGCACGCGGCTCGATTTTATTTCTAGACGCGGAACACGCTTTTTCTCGATCGCAAAAATAGATCCGGACAGTCCAGCTTCCGGCGGTGGAGCATCGTTCTGACGTCACGCTTTCCCGCGGCGATGCCCACTTGTACAATCTCGATTATACGACGTTGAAATTATTTAGGCTTCGAACTCGCAAACCCAAGGTGCGATGACATCAATTCACACTTGGCACAAGTTATGGCAGTTGGAAACTGCCAGCTCTTTGAAATTACTTAGACTTTTGATACTTCGGTTTAACGAAGCGTTGTTTCCGCGCTGAATATGATTACCACTGCTAGATGTAACTTTTTATCTAACTTAACTGTAATTATAATAATTTTATTATATAATACACACATGCGCGCGCACACACACACACACACACACACACACACACACACACACACACACACACACACACACACACACACACACACACACATCTTATATATAAAACAATTTTACAATTCTAAATAGAATTTCATATCAAAGGTCGTTATAAGTGCAACATTTGAATAATAAGCATGACGGAGATGCACCAATGCCTCTTACGTGTTTCTGAAACAAATCATTATGATTCTTAAAAAGGAAAATAATAACATTCTATTGTTATTGCATAGAACCCGGGAGCTGAAAAATGGCGACCAATGGCCATATCGAATCCATCCACCAAGTTGCGAATGGCAAGATCCATGCCTCATTGGGTTATGGTAAGTTTCTTTTCTTTAATTTTAATTCTTAATTTTATACCTCTTATAAAAAATAAAAAGATATTTATATATATTTGTCAAAATAATTAATTTTATAATATATTTTATTTAATCTTATTCTCTAAAGTTTTTGGTATCTTACTCTAAAAGTTTCAGAGAGTACCATTAATCTGTTTATATATCGATACACGCATAATATTGATCTCGAAAGTAAATACATTTCTTCGATAAAAAAAGGCGCAGCAGCAGCAAGCAGAGCAGCAACATCGTCGGCCCCCGACGCCTCCGAAAATCCCGCCACCGTCGCTCTCCGGGGATTGTGGAGACCCCGACTACGAGATCATCGAGTTTCCGACCCGACCGCAAGCCCAGAAACCCTCGATGCCCCAATCGAATGCTGGTAAGTGCGCTCTGTGCGGCACCGAGAACGTGTTCGCGCGTTGCGACACGTGCAACGAGAACTTCTGCGAGGCCTGCGACGACATGAATCACAAGCATCCGAAGCGGAAGGGCCACGTCCGTAGAAGGATCCTAACCGCCAACGCAAGCAGAAGCAAACCGCCACTCCCACCGAAGGGCGAGAACCTGTTGAATCCTCCACCAGTGCCACCACCGCGGAGGAATCGCAAGACTTCTCAGGTAGGCTGCGTCCTGGCCTGAAACTCCCGACTGTTTGTGAATCTTCTTCCAGGCACCGACGTCAATCGTCGATCGTCTTCGATGTTCCCCAGCATCTATGCATCCAAGAATCGCTTCGGGATTACTCGAGCTCGATGGAGATCAGGTTGCGACTGTACGACCAATGAATTTTCGCGATCAAAAGTGTCTATTTCTTAATGACATTTGTGCAAGACTGGATCAGTGACTAACTCCGAGAGCAGTTTATCGCCAAATCCGACCTCGTCTCCGTCGCGTCGAGTGCTCACGAAGTCGAATCGCTGACTACTGACTCTCTTTCGACATTGTTGATTAAAACGATGTAGCTTTTACTTGAAACATCACACCGAGGCGTTCTTAAATGTTACTGCCCTTGCGAGTTTTAAATGATCGTTGATATTGTTCATCCAGATTCTATTTAACGTTTAGATTTTATTGTACATATTGTCGTTGCTTTTTAATACACCATGTTACCGCAAGACACTGATGCCGTATTCACTGAACCCGTTCTCTCTTCCAGTTCTGTTGCTGACGTAATGACGCGGAAATGACGTAGCGCGTCGGCGCCTTCGTAATGCTGGGCATTTGTCGTATCGTGTAATCGAATCGTTTTTACCGCGAATGATCTCTATAGAGTGGTGAATATGGCAGGCTACGGTGAACACGGTGAACACGATCATTCTCGCACACGATTATAATTTTCTCTATCGGCATCCGTAGCGATCCCGTACCGTTAGATACCACCATGACTTATTTTTACACTCGGTGTACTCCGCCTTCTTTTCAGCATAGGACTATTCATCCAGCTGTTTGAATCTGCCATACACTCAAAGTGACACAGATAATTTTTTTAATGACATATTATTATTTTTAAGATTTTTGTTTTTAATATTCTCGACGCACTTGGACTAATATCCTGAAATAAGCCATTCTGCATATTTATTTATTTATTTATTTTCAAATCTATGTTATTTTTTTAGAAGAATGTTTCTAAGGAGAGCTTTAATATATTCACCACAATCATGATTATTTAAACTTTATTTTCAATAACAATATTAATACAGTTTTACAAACGAACATCAACAATTCTCGACAACATATTCCGAGTTGTTTTCTCCTTACATCTATAATATGTAATTAAGTTTTAAAATTTCGCGCTTACAATTAGGCTAAATCAGCGCTAATTAAAGGATCTGCGCAACTTTCTTTGCTCGACAAGGTGGGAAGCTTGAAGCGCAATTTTTCCAATGCAAAACCATTGTTGGACTCGAGTGCGAGAGTGTCAAAATCTACGAATACTTTGAACACATCTTCCAACGACGCTTCAATATCAGGAACAGATAAAATGACTACTCTACAGGTAAGACCAGTTATAATATCAAATATACAAAATTATTTATTAAAGATCAAATGGCTATATTTTAACTGAATTGACTCTGAGAGATATCTAAGATTATGAAATATATTAAAATAAATAAAGAAGCTCTCAAAAACTATAATCTTTTATTACATTTTATTAAGTGGACAAAATACTAAGTATTTATAAATTTAATTATTTAAATTTTAAAGTTGACTTACTTTTGTTCATTAAAATAAATTATGTATTCGTAAAATCATTTTTATTTCTGACAAGTTTGACATATTTTTTTGCTACTATTTTATCATTGTGATGAGTCTATTTGTTGAATTTTTGATAACTTTATTCTTTATTTTAAAAACTAAAATAAAAAACTGGAATTATGAATTTTTAGGAGAGATACAGAAAATACCAAGAAGTGATGAGGGCTCAAGATGCGAATAGGCGACGACACCCATCCGCTGATACGAGGGACACTTTAAACGGAAAATCACTCAGCGTAGGCAGTCCAAAACCGGCACCGCCACTTCCGCCTCCGCCACCACCTAGAACTATGATACAATCAGCCAGCGTTTGCGACTTGACCGCTGCTCATATGTGGAATTCAGGAATGCATCAGGTATTTTGAATATGTTCTTAAACAAATATCAAATCTATTTCATTATTAATTTGACTGTTATTAGATTTTTAGTTTTCATTTATCTTCTAAATGTTAAAAAAGACAATTAAACTAAAAATCTGATGCCCGCAGGGAGATTCGTGATAGATAAAATTATTTCAGGCCCAATCAATGGCACATCTCGGACCCGGCGGCATGCCGATGATGTGGTATCCATCGGTTAACTCCTGGGATGTATCGATGGGAGGTTCCAATCTGAGTCTGCATCATCCAAGCATGTGGGGATATCCCATGGGCTATCCGTCAACACAAATGCTATCTTCGCATTATCCGGGATCTCTTTCTAGAGGGCACAGTCCAGTCAGAAGCGTTAAGTCTAGAAGATCGAGACCAGCGTCTCCATCTCCTAGTCTGAAATCCAGGAAGTCTTACGCTTCAAGATCGCGATCGAGGAGGTCGCCCGGGTCACCATCGGATGCGAGTTCTGAGAACTCCGATGAGTCTGATATAGACGATAGACTTTCTCGTGGATCCAGAAGTAGACGCGGCAGCGTTTCCAGAAGTATACGACAACGAAGTTATCATGACGAAGATACTAGAAGTCTCGTGTCTAGAGGTCGGCGAGAGTAAGTGGGAAAATTCTATAATAGAAAATTCTATAATAGATGAAAATAATTGTTCTCGATAATTTAAAATTTTGAATGTTTAAATCAATATTATAAAAATTAGTCTTGTAAATATTAAATCGAAATTAGGAAACATTTTTACACAATTTTGTGAATAAATATATATACTATATAAACATATTAATTCCTAATTATATTCGATCATTGTAACCATTTTGATAATATTTTATCATTGTTTGTTTTGATAATATTTTAAAACTTAATAGTTAATTATAATGTATACTATAATCGGTTTTTATTACAAAATCATCTTAATATTTTAAAACGACGCTAATAGACGATTCTGTAATTAATGTATGACATCTTAAAACTATATTTGAGATGATTTTAAATATAAGAATGTACGAGTATCAATCTATCTTTTCTGGGAATAATTTTATAGAATTTTAATTTTTATGAAATATAAATTTAATTTTGTCAGTATTTAAATATGTATATTTCATTCGCGATTTACATGTTAATGATTGATTTTTTAGAAGATTAATGACCGAGGAGAAAGTTATGAATGCCGAAGACCAATGGTCTGAAAGTCCATCCAGTAAACGATATTCGACATCCTCGAGAAGCTATGATGAATTTCAAAAGAGCAACACTATCTCTTCTGGACGACGTTACGATCACGATGATCGTTCTGTTTCCAAGATGGATTCTCGACTGGATCGCGTTCAGAATGGAACTTATCGCGATCGCCGAAGGCGAAGTACCGACGATGAGTCCTCTGATCGAAAAGTTAATATGCCGAACCGAGCACGAGTTACGAGCTCATCTGACGATCATTTCGAGAGGGTGGAGAACGCTTTGAAAAGGGCGTCATCCCTTCGAAGGGACATAATGTTGGATGATCTAGAACGATCTTCTCATCGCGATTCTCGTAGATCGTCCTTTGACAGCGATGGTCAGATTAAAAAGACGCTTTCTCGGGAAGTAGCCTCTCCGAAAACAACACCTAGAGAAAGAACGCATCTTCTGGAAAGACAATCTTCTCAAGGAGGACACTCGGATCGCGCGAATAAGGATGAGATTGAATCACATTTAACAAGAAAAGAGCAACAAA
>Ga0157364_1004183_pt1 | contig 14339 bp, 10 predicted proteins | sample AttsexASBM2_FD_111476 | JGI IMG/M metagenome (GOLD analysis project Ga0157364, IMG submission 111476) | Fungus gardens microbial communities from leaf cutter ant in Ribeirão Preto, State of São Paulo, Brazil - Atta sexdens ASBM2 | ecosystem: Host-associated > Fungi > Mycelium > Unclassified ... | reverse complement strand
TTGATCGTTTCCAGTTACATATAATGGCTGCATTTAGCAGAAAAAGCAGCTCTGCAACTCTTGTAAGATTCCTTAATATGATTTATACATTTAAATTCAATGAAGAACTAAAGGCAAGATCAATCATACATAGATTTAGATATAAGAAATTAAAGCAAGATCAATCATATTAAATAATTTTATAACAATTACAAAGCTATTTTTCCTGTTGAACGCAGACAATATTAAATTGTATTTGTATATATTCAGTGATATCAAATAACAGAGTTCTGTCTTATGCATGTGATCTCAGTCTAGGGTATTTATAATCCAGTCTTATTTTAAGAAATGTCTTAAGATATTAATATGACTTTCTGATTAGTTCATGACTAGTCCAGTTTCTCGTATTAAAAAGAAACTCGTATTTATCAAATACGAGCAGAATCTAATAATTGTATTACCCATAACAGTAGCGAGTCACTAATCTACAATGACAGTCTCTTTTAACACATTTCTTCTTTTCGTGCTTTCAGGGAGGTAACGTAAGTGAGTGACGACGTCACGATGCGCATGTCGCTGCCGCTGGGGTTAGTGCTTGTGGCAGCAGTCACGCTGCTAGCAAGTGTGAATGCTAACGCGGGGACTTACCTACGCATCGACACGGACACGGCCACGTCGTCGTATCACTTCGGAACGAAGGATCGCGATCAGGTGATAGCCGGGATGGAGGCCAGCCTGCTCTCCCTCCTGGGCTTCACGAAGAGACCGAGGCCGCAAGGTCGAGTACACATCCCGAAATCGCTCAGGGATCTTCACGCTCGTCAGAACGCCATCGGTATCGCGGATATCGCGAAGCCGGGTATTCACGCGAGATCGGCCAACACCGTTCGTTCGTTCCCACATATTGGTAAGTTGGATTATATCAGCTAATACGGTTGAAAGAGATACAATTTTAAAAAATTGATATTAAAAATTAACTGTTAATAGTAGTTATATAAATATAATTAGTAGTTATATAATATAATTAATAACTAGGTGATGCGCACCAAATTGCGACACATGAGAACGCGTATATTATTTTTTTTTATTTATAATACATATTATGTTTTTCTTACTTTTAACTGCTTTTATTATTTTTTTATTTTGTACTCTTTTTGATTATTTTTTTATTTTTTATTTATTATTAAATTTTTTATTAAATTTTTTTACAATAAAATTATTCGCACATTTAAAATTTGTGTTAATATTCTTATAAAGCTTATTAGCCTCAAAAATTATTGAATTACTTGTCAATTTAATAAGTGATATTATTATACTACTTTAATTCTGCTCACGAATGCGTTTCAAGACCGAAAAAGATTTCGGCGCGCAATTTGCAGAATCAGATATTTATTATATATAATTTAAAGAAATTTATGTACTAAGATCCGCCTTTACTGAATGTAGGAATTTCTTTTATTTAATTAAATTTTATTAATATGATATAAAATATTATTTAGTTTATTCGAATATACGTAATATACGAAATATAATTATAGTAGGAAATTATTATTGCCTATATACCTTTTTATAAATTTAAAAATGTGTGTATCATGAAAGATTAAATCTATATGAAATTTACAGCGATAATCTAATTAAAAATAATCTTGACAATATATATAGAGTAGTATTGATGAAACAAATAACATCTTATTAAAGCAAGAGTACAAAGTATTTTTTTTTATTAATACTATTATTGTGAAAAAATTAACTACATTATTTTTAATTTACATTAATACTGTTAATACCTTATTTTTTTTGTGTAAAATTATTTTAACGGAAATTATAAATTTATACTGTTTATATTGGAAATTAAAGATACAAATATTCGGTCATAAAAAATAGCTTTCTTTATCATTTTTCGGAGACAAACTCAATATCCATTTCTACCAATATAGATTAGCTTTAATTTTGGTTTAGCTTACTCTATCTTTTTTCTAATTCTTAGAACTAGATAAAGATAAAACGTAAATGAAACTAGGATTAGAAATTTACTTACATAAAAACGGATGTAAGTCCGTCTACTACTGATAAAGTACAAATTTTTGGAAACAACAGAAAACATTATTGAAATAGAATCGAATAAATTTTGTCGATAAAATTATATTGTACTATATTTTGAGTATAGTGATATGAACAAATCTTTCCGGATGTGAGTAAAATTATAATTACAAAAGAATCACCAAATCAGGCTGTTTATAAATTATTTATTGATAAATAAATAATTTGTTTATATTTTAATAATTTTATTGATAAAATTTCAATAATAGAAATTATGATACAGATGCATTAATGACTGCATTCAGCAAAAAAAGCAACTTTGCAACTGCTTTAAAATTCTTTAATATAGTTTATACATTACATTAATTTACATTTAGATTCAATAAAGAATTACAGGTAAAATTAATTATATTAAAGAATTTTACAACAGTTGTTTTTACATTTATACAAAGTTGCTTCTTCTGCTGAACGCAGTCAATGATATGGCTATAAATTGTGCTTCTGAATGAGTTTACTATGTCCTAAACTGATAAACAAAAAAATGATTTTATTAACACGTGTGGACAAACATAAAAACCTTTACTATGTATTCGCAATTCGTGAATCATTAAACGATGGTAAGAACTAGCGAGTTGGAATTCGTAATTCAAAAACAGGTTGGCGACTCTTTCGACTCTCAGTGAAAGTGCAGTAGTAAACGGAATGCAATGTACACCCGTTATCAATCGTTATTCCTTCTATCTCGTTGACAAACGTGAATGACAAATTTTCAAATTCAAAATTCAATAATTCCGTATTTTTCTACATATTGCTACGATGTCACTTCTCTCTCGAACGCTATTATGCGATTATGCAATTTTGCAGATCTCTGGTTGCGGATTTCTGAAATCATTCGCTTTTGCAATAACAAGTTAAATAATGTTATAAATAATCGATTATGTCGTTATAAATATTTCTTGCATTAAAAAAAATTTTAAATACAGAATCTTGTATTCTGAATGAAAAATGATTGCAATTATCATAATTTAACTATAATGTATAATCATTTTCTTAAAAATCATTTATATATTTTTTGAGAACTATAAATATAATAATTATTAATAAGATAGGAGTAATAATTATAGCAGTAATAACTAATAACGGAGCTTCTAGTCATAATTATTTTAACGTACAATTACAGTTAGTAAATATTAAATACTTTTCTCTCAGCGTAAGGTTGACATAAATGCAAAGCATTGATCGATTACAAAGAATCTATAATGATAATAATTTTACAATGTATAAATATTCTTCTTCTTCACTTTATTTACACGAATTTGTTACTCACGCGGTAATTTTGGGAAGGCATTATCTCGTAAATTACAGGTTTACATTAAGCGTAACTGGCGTAATTAACCTGATTGACATAATTGTAGGCATTAAGGTTTATTCCAAGCCATGTGCAGGAAACATGTGATTCTTTCTCTTTATAAAAAATGTATTATCATTCAGTGAAAATAATATATTTGTGAGAAAATTTTATATTAAAAGCTTCATTAAAGAGTGTACGAATTTTTCTTTTAAAAGATTTCACAATTTATGTATTGTTATGTACACGATTTTTGTGGATAATACGTATATAATTTCTGATTGAATACAATAATCCACATGAAAGCTTCTAAGTATTTCAATCTTTTTTTAAAATAGCGAATGTAGGTGGTAGATACGCTGGATCTGACAAAATATTTTTAATCTTTACAAAGAGATGATAATTTGGATAATTGACTTTTTAGACTCCGTCTTAAGAGTTTAGGAATATACCTGCGAGTAATGCGTTGCCTTTGCGCGACTCGCCTCCTGCGTGAAAAGGAGAAGAATGGTATTTGAACGATTTTATGGTTGTTCAACCGACAAAGGGCTTTCATGATGATTGTAAGGAACGTGCCATTGAGTTATGGACTTGAGTGTCCCACAGAGCCTCGACGACAAAAGAAGAAAAGGAGTTCTTTATGCGCTCTATCTTTTTTTGTGAGTGTATTATTGTCACGATGATGAGACTACCTTGGAATGTCTGAAGGAATTCTCATAAGAATCGCCGCCAATATCTTTCGCTCTCAGGAGGTCCAGCTTCCGTTCCAATGATTCACATCCGGATTAGCTTAGGCATTCTTCTTTAAACTTGCGTTACAACCGCTTGAAATGATTCTGAAGCTAAACATTGGAATAGTAGAATAACTTATGGGAATGATATAACATGCGGAGAGAAAGTGTCAAGAGCAATTAAAGAAGATGTGCAATAGAAAGCGACCGGGTATATCGCGAGAAACCCGTCTTAATAAATCATTTTGATAAAAGCGTATCTGATTATATCCGCGTTGAAGGCTAAATCGTAAATGCCACGCTAAAACATGTTCCTTTTATTATCAAATTGTTTCCGATTTTCGACATGAGAATCTCGCCTCATCGACGGTTTAATGACTATGTTAGAAATTCTGTTTATCACATTTATTATGAAAATTTGCAAGTAAAACCCAATGACATTTCAAGCGCGTCATATATATACGTATACACAAAGAAACCCTCATATTATATTTTGTTTACAAATTGTTCTAATACTTTAAAGATTACGTATACATGCCTTCTAAGCATATTGTGATGAAAAAACTATCAGTCTTATACAACTATCAGTCTTATACATACACAACATAAAAAAGTTTTATTATTTTATATTAAAAATTGAAGATTTTATATTGTTGATATAGACAGCTTTAGAATAATATTTTTAATTTTTAGATAATAAAAAAATATGTAATTTAAAAAAACATCTAAGAAAAAACGTAATTTACATACATACATAATTATATACTCATCTATTTATTATAAAACCAAGGATGAAATTGTAATAATATTTTATATTCTATAATATTATAATTTAATATACTTTGTTATAAGAAAATATGACAATATTTTCGTAAATTTCAATCTGTTCTTTATTATTATTTTTTTTCTAGCATTATTAGTTTGAAGATAATAAAAATAAAGTAATAAAAAAGGTAATAAAAATTTGGAGCGGATCATATATAAAAGAAGCTCTAACAAGAAGCTCTTTGATACTCTTACTGCTTTGCTTCCACAGAAATTGCTAGATTCTATGTAACATGTAAGTGCGCGCGCGCGCGCGCGCGTGTGTGTGTGTGTGTGGTGTGTGTGTGTAGGCATATGTATGTAGGATTCAGCGACGCTTACGAAATTTACATACGTATTACAACTGCGTCTATACGATTGCCTGCTACATCCACTGTTTTTAAGTTGTTTCCGAGGAACAACTGCGTCATAACGTTAAACGTTATTAGCTATTTTCGTAGAAGCATAACTTAAATTACGTGTGCACGCCTCGTACGTCGTAAAATATTTACGTAGGTCACGCGACGGAAAATTATTCTGGCGGCATTCCTTATTAATATAAATGTCGTAAGATAATAAACACGTCCAATAAATTCGCCGACACAACAGAACATTAAGAATTACTTCTTTTAAATTTCTAAGTAGTCTTCCCACACAATCCGTGATTTATTTTTAATTCACTCACGACCTATGAGATAACATGCCTTCATGAAAAGCGAAAATTCTAAAAGATATGGATTCTACTTTGGAATGATGATTTTGTTGCGTTGTATTTTTAATTCATCAATTGCTGTTTATTTGATAAACTGAAATTCAACTTTGTTTTATTTTTCTAAAAGTTTAAATTTCCTTCCGGAATGAAAAATTCATTATTAATTACATTTCTCTTTTTGTATTTTATATGTATATATAAAACTTTTACACTATGTTGGTTTTTGAAAAAAAAAAAAATCTTTTTGATTTAACTCTCCAAGTGAAATATATAACTCACGGTGTTGCATAACAATTATATTATTGGGAAATTATAACATTGATGTTAAGTAACAATTTTTAGTTGATGTCAATTGGAATACAACATGCATTATATTATATTTACTGAGTCTAAAGTAATTCTTCATTTACATCTCAAAATCTTAGATTCTTGCACGAATTTTTTAACGCGATATCTTTAATGATATTTCTACTGTTTGTTTTCAGAGAGCGATCTGGACCACAAGTTCCAATCTCCAAACCGTTTCCGATTATCCTTCAACCTAAGCAGGATACCTAGCGGCGAGATGTTACAGGCAGCGGAGTTGAGTTTAACGCGTGTTGCAGTGGCGGATGTCGAAAATGTAAGCGCGGAACATAAACGTGGCCGGATACTGGTGTACGACATAATACGGCCCGGCGTGAAGGGTCATAGCAAGCCGCTATTGCGGCTGATAGACAGCAAGGTGATCGATGCGACGAAGAACGCCACGATTAATCTGGATGTACATCCAGCCGTGGTAAGATGGATAGAGAATCATCAGGATAACCACGGGCTGCTGGTGCACGTGACTGGTGCGCTAGCCCGTACACGAGAACACGTGCGACTGAGACGGGCCGTCGATGAGCACAAGGACGCGTGGGTGGTGAGCCGGCCGATGCTCTATACGTACATGGACGACGGCCGTTATGAGATGGCATCCGCGAATCAGATACTGGACCGACGGGCCAGGCGAGCCACCCTACGGAAGAATCGGCGGAAGGACGGCCGCGAGAATTGCCGGCGGCATCCGCTCTACGTCGACTTCGCGGACGTCGGCTGGAACGATTGGATCGTCGCGCCGCCCGGATACGACGCCTTCTACTGCCACGGTGATTGCCCGTTTCCTCTGGCGGACCATCTGAACTCGACGAATCACGCGATCGTGCAGACCCTCGTTTACTCAACAAAGCCGACAATGGTACCTAAGGCGTGTTGCGTGCCAACCGCGCTCAGCTCGATATCGATGCTTTATCTAGATGAGGAGAATAAAGTAGTGCTGAAAAACTATCAGGACATGGCGGTCCTTGGATGCGGTTGCCGTTAAGACAGCACTATTTTTATTCTATACGATCAACGTAATCATTGGTCGAGCAAGATAAATTGAAGTATTATCTCACACAGCGCCATGTCTGAAATCGGAACATAAGACGTCTATTTTTTTTATTTTGTACGGATTTCCGACCCAATTAGATGAATTTATCGCACAGGTCGTAGTATTATGCGATAAATTTGTGTATTTGACTTCCTTGGGGAACAGAAATCATACGATGTTGACAGTTAATACCTTTCAAATCGACGTTTGTCTAACGCCAGGCCTTACTTTTTATATCTTAATCAGCCCTGACTTAACAAGAATATCATTTATACACATATTGGAGCGATATTGCTTCTTGAGTGAAGATACGCATTAGTTCTTAATCATTAGATGGAGTGATGTTCTTCTTAAATGCAGAAAAACCATGTACAGGTGGAATCGAATTTGGATTCACAGATCACGCGAGTCGACCGCCCAGAGCGTAAAGCCACTTCAACTCTCTCCATGAGACGTCTTATGTCCCGATTTTGGACATGCGTGTTGTCTGAGATTAGGGGTACGGTCAACGATGTTATAAATATTTTGAAGCAACTAATCTTTGATTGGTCAATTTGTAAAATTCTTTCTTCAAAGCATTTATAAAGACTTGGATCGCACCTTAGGACATGGCGGTCCTGGATCATGGACTGACGTTGAGGCTCTTGACTACATCATACGGTCTCATTTGCTTGCACGCGAGACATATTGGCCAGTAGTCATAATTCTTATTTCACGATCATCTTAGTAATGTTTTAAGATGCTAATATGTGTTTCTGTAATTGATTTATAACACCTTGAGACTGTATTTAGACGATCTTAAATATAACAATCGACAATGAATACTGGCCATTTGATGTCGAAATAATGAAATAATGCGAAAAGATGAAGAAATGAAAAAAGATAAGGATTATTTAATCTGCGTGCCGTAGACCGATTCGCAGTTTTGTGTGTGCTCGCTAGCATTTTTACTGGATAAAAAAGATGATTTTTGACTTTTTTTTAGGAGACATAGTATTTTGTCTTTACCATTCATTGAATGTTGAAAAGGATAAAACGAAGTTGATGTTGATATATTTTCTAAAGAGAAAACAATCTTAGAATGAAACACACACGAATAAAATTATTGTAAATTGTATATTCTTAAAGGAAGAAAGGACAGAATTTATCATCAAAAAGAATAGTGTATGATAAATTTAATCTGTTGCTAGACATGATAAACGATAATAAAATAGAGATAAACGCGAATGATATTATATTGCTATTCAGTAACGAGATTGACATTGAAAGCATTCATCGAAGAAAGTTTTTTGTAGAATCATTATTTATATAAAATTGTAAATTGAAGATTACTTTTAATCGAATATAAAAAGGTCACTCTTTAAATCTTAAGATTACGAAATCGAAACTATCTTTCTTTTTTCTAAGATTTTATAATGTCTACTATTTATTCATTTTTAATATGTGCAAATTTTCATTCGTTTTCTCATGCGATTATTATATATGTGGAAAATGTGAATATTAACGGGAAGTATCATGAGAGAAAAATTCTAATTCAGAAGAAATTAGATGACTTGAAATGAAAGGAAATAAATTGTAGATAATTCATTGATTAAAAGATTCATTCATTAGATCTCGATATAGATCAATTTTAAATCTTATAGCCTAAGATCTTATAGCCTTTGACCCCTATCGGAAATGAGACGATTGATGTTGACTTCTTTTTTTCTTAAGTAGAATTTTTTTCTTAAATAGAATCTCTCCATTCTTTTGAGATCGCCGGAACTGAATTATCCCACCATTCTGAAATAACTTGTCGAGCCTCACTTTCGCTCTAATGATATCTGACCACGTGGTTACATGGTGTATGCAGTGAAAGATAAAAAAAATTCAATTTACGAGAAGGCAGTTGTCTCAAAATCAGGGTAAAGATTTTTTTTTTTTTAAATAAAACATATTATGTTTTTTCTTAAATATATTTTTAATGCTTCAAATATGCTTTAAATTGTATAAAAGAAATATATCAAAAACATCAATTAAGCATTTTTAAACTGTTTAAAACACGTTATTCAAAACGAAGAGCTTCTACTGTGATTAGTGAATCTGTTTGGCGTAATATGGATTGATCTGATTGTCTATCTTAAAAAATACAATCAAGAATAGTTGACCGTTAGCTTCTAATCATCATTAAATTCAACTGCGAATTGTAATAGAATCAAGTGACAATTGTGATAGTTATCGGGTCATTGCCAGAGTTTATTGATAACGTGACGATGAGAGTAGCTACTCGTTTAGCAGGCCCAATTGAGAAAATGATGATAAGAATAACTTCTATTTAAGAAAGTGATGGCCGAAAAGTACAATTTTGCGAATTAACATCCAAATATATCGTTCGGATCTTCGTAATGCGGAGGATACAAGCGTGCACGAATGTCTTCGCGTATGACTGTCGCATTCTTCATTTATATTCTTTATCAGTGGTTTTGTATTTTTTGTTTGTGAAATTGTTCTTTGAAATGAATTCTACTGAATCCCTCAGTAAAATACTAATTATAAATCTAATTAATCTACCGCGCATATTTAATTTTTATTCGATTGTATTAGTATATTCATATCAGGGAATAAAACGTTATTATAAATTATGAGATGTATATTATATATTATATTCGCGTAAAGAAAGAGCTGCCATTGTAATGTTTAATTCAATAGGATTTGCGAAATACACTTCATATATTATTATTTAACAATAATATACATACATATTGATACATGCATTGTCTCAATAAGTACGTGAAGAAAAATACGTTACGATGCAATGTAGACTTCGAATAAAAACATTTCATCGATCAAAGTGACTGCTCTTTAAATATTTGTTTTCTTTTGAAATAAATTGGAATTTTATTTACTTTAAACGCGCTCGATTTTATCTATTAAGCTTTCATGATACATGAGTTTTTAAAGAACGAGACAATTAATTAAATTTAACATATCTCTAAAGGCAAATTATATCGAGTGATAAAAATATGTATAAGCGAGATATGTAACTTTTTATGTACTTGCGCAATCACAAACTCATATAATGCGTTAGATGTCAATTAGATATTCGAAAATGAGATGAACGGTGTGTGTGAAAATAAACGCGATACAAGTATGAAGTGATTAACGTCGGCAAATATTGCACATCACTAACTATAACATATCACACTGCGAGAAACATTGTAACACTTCAGCAAGTGAGCAATGAAATCACGTGTCGGAAATACGCAATTGACTAATGATATTTTCAGCGATGTAGAAATGTCTCTTCTACACGCGATGAATTATCAACCGAGGCAACATTGACCGTTTTTGTACTGGAAATGTACATGAATGGGTACCTCATCGTGGTCGTTGGATCGCATTAACGTTTCCGCAATGTTGTCATAGTTTTAAAAAGACTAAAGGGACAGGGCAGCAAATTAGATGCGCAAATCGACATGTCCGGTTACGCACTAACACGGAGCAACGAAGAGTATGCATTCCGTCTCTTTAGACACGAGTGAATGCATACCTATGTAAATCCTGCCGCCGCGAATAGATTGTACCTGCCTAAGGATTACTCTATTTATTTTTTTTTCTTTTCTTTTTGCCAAAAGATTTTGAACACACGTGTATATTTGTACAGAAGTGTTATTGATAAGCGAACGCCATTGTAAAATGTGTAAAATAGATAAGATAAACGAGTCTGTGTAAACATTGTAAATAATATATTGTAAAGTGTCGTGCGATATGTATATTCTTATATATTTTACTATTATCTTCCTAGTTTCACACGATTGTATACAGAGAGTGCGTGTGTAAATATTAAATAAATTTAATACAGCAATAACGAAAATATATATTTTATGCTTTTCCAGATCGTATTACAGCAGACATCTTTAACAAATAACAGCATATAATCGAATAATAAGTGCACAAAGTATCTAACTCACACAATTTGTATAATTTGAAAAGTATATTTAATTTGATTTTATTTATCACAGTAATTACAGTTAAAATTGGTGAAAACGACAGCAAAAATTGAATGCACAGTGGCTAATTATTTAAAATACTTTATAACGCAGCGACTATAGCTGTGTTCCGATATACACTGTCAGTATTGAAAATTTACAGTATGCATAATGTGAACTATATAGATTTTCAGAACCAGCAATGTATATCGGAACACGGCTTATGTAGCAATACTATTTATCATCTAAAAAGTACGTTTAATATAAAAAGACACAATATCTCAGAGTGTATCATTGAATAAGAGTTGTATCAATCTTATATATATCGTAAAACATATCTCTCACGTGATAATTTTTATACAATTTTTTTTAAGTCACACATCGGTGTTTTTCACGAGATTGAAAATCCTGATTCCATATAGATTAAATTATGTGTATGATAAAACTTTTAATTATTCGAATATTTAGCGTATTTTTTGTATAAAAATATTAAGTATTATATGCTTTGTATAAGAAAATTTCGATTTTTTTGTGACAATATTAAAGACTTGTCAACTCTGATTAAGTCCAGGTCCATGAAGTTCTATAAAGCTTTCAAGTGAACGTGGAACGTTACCACGATACGGTAGATCATAAGTCTTAATTGCTTTGGCTGCCATACACGTTAAGGACAATTTGGTCCGAGTACGTAATATTATTTTAGCTACACCTGAAATAGAAATTAAATTGAATTTTGGCCAAATAATCACATGATAACGCAGCAACGAAATACGCAAATCAGTAATAAAATTTGCAAATTTACCCGTAGTAACTGCATCGTACGGGGTATGACCTCTATTATTTACAGTATCCATATGTGCTCCAGCTTCAATCAGATCTATTATAATTGAATGTAAGGTCGCAAAATCGCTGAAAAAAATATAATTTTTAAAATGATCAAATCTGTATTGGTATAAAGTTGGGTAATATTAATCTTAACAGCATACCTAATTGCTTTACTGTAACCAACAATAATGTGAAGCGGCGTATTTCTTTCGTTATCCATCGCATTTATGTCAGCACCGCAACGAATCAATAATCGTGCTGTAGCTGCACATGGAAATCTGGAAACCGAGCAAATAATTTGTTCAATATTAATCTTGATTGTTAATCCTATTTTAATATGGCATTTAATATGACATACTTGCAGACATCATTAGTATGAAAATCGTCGACAGGAGTTTCAGCATTCACAGCAAGATGTAGTAAAGTCTGCCCATCTTTCAAACATACTTTTAACGCACATAATTTGTGTACTAGATGATGTGCCTGTGTCAAATCTGATTCATCACTGTTTCCATTAAGAGTCATCAGTTTTGTCAGAATCGTTAAAATGTATAGAGTTGTTGTAATATTCGATTCCATCTCTTCCTATGAAGACATTATTTCTAAATATATAGAGATATGTTTTTGTTTGTCACAGTAATATGATATAACCGCATGCACTAATCTAGTCTATTATGTCGACATATTCATAAAAATACTTCATGTAATTCATCTATTATTGTTTTTTGCTAACATAAGCAGAACTATAGCATTAGCTATGCAAGTGAAAAAAACCTTAAATATTGCAGGAAAATATATTGTCGAGTGCAGACATACTAGACGTCACTAATGCATACGATTATAGTGTAAGATGTAGTCCATGAATCAAAGTCTCTTTTATTGAACTTACAACACATTGATCGATGTCATCCTTAGAATCCGGATTCTGGATTTTGACCTTGTTTCTATTCAACTCTGTTACGCTTGCTTCCAGAACATTTATCACTTGAGAAATATCTAGATCGACGCCTACGTGTATCATTTGCGAGAAAACTTGCGCAAATCGAAGGAGGTCTGTTACAACGGATATATCATTGAGTTGTCGTAATTTCAAAGCGTGCAACCACAAATCTATACATCTATCAAATCTGGCATTATCCGCAAATATAGCGCCTCTGAATACTATAGGATGTGGCAATTCCGGATTATGGAGGCCTGAAAAGCAAACAGTATTAGTTTTTGTAAAAAAAGAAACGCAATCTTATTTTATAATACAAACATGAAACACATATTTACCTAATATTCTCTCCCGAATAGCAAGCGATTCCATATGTATAGCATTGGGATTGAATTTGATACTTTCTAAACTTTCGATTGTTTCGCATTCTTTCCAGTTCTCATATGCTTTCACAGTTGAACCTAGTTGCTTATGTATAATATTTTCAGTATCACTATATCTAGAAATGAGAAAAATACGCAACATAAAATAGTGACTCGGTAAGATAGAAATAAATGTTTATTCTTTTACCTTAATTGCATTGCCTTCCATAAATACGTGTATGCCATATTTAGACTATAATTATCTTTATCATTAGCGTATGATGCTCCAAGTAATTCATAAGCATCTATTTTTTCTTCCTTTGTCACTTCTGGCCTTTTTACTAGATATTCAACGACTTCCTCGCGTGTCCGTTCGGCAGCCGTTATTAAAGGCGTCATACCACTCACATTCTTCGTCATTTGCGCTCCATACTTCAACAGCTCGTATACGATAGTATTGTGTCCACATTCAGCAGCAAAATGCAATGCCGTTGCCCCACAATAAGCTTTCTTGTTTGGATCTGCCGCTTTGTCTAATAGAAAATTAACCTGAATCACAAAAAAAAATGGGAAAATTTACGTAACAATGATGCACAATAAACACACGACAAGCAATGTGAGTTGTTGTAATAGCATACTCACAATATCCAAGTGTCCTTTGTACGATGCTATCATGAGGCAAGTATTGTTAAACATATTGGGAATATTTATATCTGCTTGATGATTGATCAAATATTTAACAATGTCTAAACGTCCATTAAAGCATGCTGCTCGAAGCGGGGTAGAATTAGTCTTCGTTGTATGGTTGACATTTGCTCCTGCCTTCACGAGAGTTTTAAGAACGTTTAAGTGTCCTGCTCCTAAAATCGACATAAGTTATTAGCACTACAAATTTATTACAATATTCTGTTTACATATATTATTCTTTTAATATACCTGCTGCAGCCCAAAGCGCAGTAGCTCCTTCGATAACGTATCCATTGAATTTCACCGTTCCTTCCTGTTCTAAATCAGGTTTAAACTTGTCAAGCAACATTCTGACTACTTTGTTATGTCCATAACGCGCGGCAACTATTAAAGGTGTGCACCTTTGTCCATCATCTTCTAGAACTTTCTATAAATATAAATTCAAATACAAATCTAAATATTGGTTGCGTTCAGCAGAAAAAATAGCTTTGCAATTATTACTTAAATATAATTGATTTATACATTTAGATCCAGTGAGGAACTAAGAGCAAGA
>Ga0157364_1004182_pt1 | contig 14339 bp, 7 predicted proteins | sample AttsexASBM2_FD_111476 | JGI IMG/M metagenome (GOLD analysis project Ga0157364, IMG submission 111476) | Fungus gardens microbial communities from leaf cutter ant in Ribeirão Preto, State of São Paulo, Brazil - Atta sexdens ASBM2 | ecosystem: Host-associated > Fungi > Mycelium > Unclassified ... | reverse complement strand
TAATATCAATTAAATATCAGTTGCTGATTCAAACTTTGCTGTTATTGATAAAAGTTGGCTATAAAGATGAAATACATTTTGCCGACATTCAACTTTATTAGTTAAAATTAAAAGCGTATTTAACATGAGTAGCTAAGTAAGTAATAGCTATTCGTCACTATCTTAGCCGCGTAATCGAACATTCGCAATTGTTTCTGGGACGCTGACGGTTGCCATTTTATTCTAGCAGAAAATATTTTTCGCTGCAGCACCTAAATTTTAGCAGTTAATAAATTGAGCTTTGGCAGCAAAGACATTAGCTGTCCCTATTATAAGAACACATTTTAACTGCCACAGCTCTATTTTAACTGCGTTAAACTAATTTTTTTTTTGTGTGTAAAATATGAAAATTTTGTGCAGCATTGTCAATTCTTAACCTTCTAGAGGCGAGTATATTTATTACAATGTTCACTTTGAGGTTAAATTTGGGATAAATTTGTGATTAATTTGGAACTTATATAACTTATTTAACTAACAGATATGGAATATGGAATATATAATATTGAACACTGAAATGTAGTATTTTTATTTGCTATAAAGTCCATATATTGATAAATGCATATCGAGACTCTTCATAATTATAAGACATTTTAGAGCAAAATTAGTAAAAAAAATTGTTTTCTTAAATAACGATGACGTCCCTAAAAAATTAAGCATTCTACATATTTATTTTTATGATTCACCAAAATTATTTTCAGGTTTTGATTTGTATCTAAAAAAATTTTTAGATTATTTTACCGAAATCGTTCTTTCCATGCATATTCTGAAAGATTTTTCAGATTTAATCATATAATTTTTCTGTGTTTATTCTTAAAATGACTGCAACATTTTTCTAAAATGTGACAATTTTAGATTCGTTCTATATAACGGATAACATTCTAATGGGGGTAATGTGTTCCTATATTTTCTTACATAAAATTATATTATATATAGGTAACTCTGTAGTTTGATGTTTTTATTTAAAATCAGCGAATGTTGCAGCGTTATCGGATATTGTAATATTACTGGTCATCTATATTTACACAATATATATTAGTATATAATTGATAATATTATACAGTACGTTACGTAATATTGGTTTTCATCAAAACCAGTTTCACGGAATAGCCACATTACACATACACATCAATCTCGGAGATTATTGAGGGAAATATGGTATCACGGCGCGTATAACACATGAATGCATGTTTTGTTGTAAATATCATTCCGATTCAAAATTTGCGAGCAATTGGAAGGCTTCCCGCGAATCCCTTTTAACTCTTAATTAAGCTTATTAAACTCGTCTGTTTGAGTAACACTCATCTTCGTGAACGCATAATCGCAATATGAGCTAGGGAATTAAGCTCTGTATGAACGGCATCTCGTTTTCCTTTAGCACAGTTTCGCGTTTGTCACTCACTTCATGACCAAAGTCGTCGCTGTTGCTGTCATCGTCGTCTAAACTCTCGAAGCTATTTCCACTTTGACCCTTTGTTCCCCATTTCCCTCCGCGCTTGAACTTTCCGGTATTGTAGCTTTGCGTACAAAACGTAGCGAAATAATTTAGCGAACGGAGAAAACATCCTTCTAAACGCGAAAATGAGATATTTTCTCTTCGCGGACAGACTTCCGAGTTCGTTGGAAAATATCCCAAGTTGGCGCCACATTGTCCACGGCATTCTACTTTCATCACGCCAACAAACGATCGCGCTTAAAATCGGGCGTGGAAAAAAATTACGTCACACACATGCACTGTACACCAGCGGCATTTTCTCGCCCGAGAAATTTCGGTTAATTGGAGTCACCGTAATAGCGGTTGCACCATTATCGTCCGGGCCTATTTGTGGGTTTGGTAAAGCATACGTGCGCGACGAATAATCTGCTCGCTGAAATATCATACGACCCTAGTCGTCAGCGTCGTCCTCGTTAAATCAATGATCGTTAAAAATCATAAAAAGATTTTATGTTTTCTACATACTAATAATATCTATTGTATTTCATATAAGAAAATAATTTTGTCATGAAAGTTATTATTATAAAAAGCCTCAGTATTATATATGATAGATATTATAGGCGCATGCTGTTTATTAACAAATTAAAAAAGTTCAATATCATTTTTAAAATTATTAAAAATAAAAAATTGTTAAATAAATTTTAAATATTATATTGTATATATTCTAAATTCACATATTATACATTTTTTAATTTAGAAGCTGTATTCTAAAATAAAATTTTTTAATTTCGTTTTTAAAACTTTTTCTAATTTGAATTTTACATGGTTTTTTGTAATAGTGATTAAAGTATAAAATATGTGTACATATATTATGCAGGGTATCCCTGCAAGTTTTTGCCAAGCGCTTTTGTGTAGATAGAGCGAACTAAACTGAGTCGAAAAGTTCTCTGCCATTTTGTAATTTTTTCGCAATGGTTAATGAGATATTAATTACTTAAAAATCCCTGAATATTAGTTTTTAATAATTTTTTACTCAAATATTATCAATTTTAGAAAAACAACGAGAGACAAAAATTGTTTATTTTCTTCTCATAAAGAGAATTTTTTCAGAATTTTTTAATATCATATTTTTTCATGTTCAAAATAAGAAAATGCAGTACTAAAAAATTTTGAAAAAATTTTGAAAAAATTTGTAGAGTTCTATAAGAAGAAAACAAATGATTTTTGTCTCTTACAGTTTTTCTGTAAAGTTGATAGTATTTGAATAAAAAATTATTGAAGACTAATATTCGATAATTTTTAGTAATTAATATCTTGTTAATGATTGCGAAAATTACAAAATGGTAGAAAACTTTTCGACTCAGTTTAGTTCGCTCTATCTACACAAAAGCGTTTGGCAAAAACTTACAGCATACCCTGTATATAGAATATTTTTTCTTTTAAAAAAGAAATGTGGAGATGTTTAAAAATAAAAATTTTATATGTCTATAATCTCTCAAAGAAATATTTAAAAATATATTTTAAGAAGAAATATGCTAAGTACTACTTTAGTTATCTATACTAGAAAAAAATCACATAATACACTTTTATAATTATTTTCAGAATTCTGTTCAATATAACTTTTTTTATGAAATTTAAGAGATATTTTTAGAAGTAAGAATACAGCCTCATCCGTATTGAATTTTTATTGTTGTCTATAGCATGCCGTGTCTATAGCATGCCGTATAATAAATTAAAACAATTGCAACTTTAATAATTGTTGATCACGAACTAGGATTAATGTTTTCAGAGAAGATGAAAAAATTAAGACTCGGCGCTCGTTAAAAATTTAAGGTAGAGTAAATACTATTTCAATTCCCGCTACCATAGATCGACATGGCGCAGGTGCATAGCGGTACCGAGTATTGATACGAGTAATACAGTGAGATGTGTTCTCTTGAGAATACGCATCTTTTACTGTTACCGTTGATCCATAAATTCATCATTATAAGTTGAAATTATCGAAAGGCTTGATTTAACAAGAACATAAGTTGAACAAAAAAAGTGGATACGTAATTCAGAAAAAAATTGAAATTGCTTACATTCATGGATCAATTTTATGCCAATATGAGAGATACCCAAGCATTTTCATAACTACTTCGCGTTACAAGAATTAGGGCATGATAAACATCTCCGGATATCATCCGCTGCATTTGCATTTTTGCCAATGAACGACCTTGCGTCATTTTGTTCGAAGAGGACTTTTATCTTTGGTTACGGTGAAACTAACGATAGCAAAAATTGCTCGGCTTTGCGCACGAACGCCAATATCGGCGTGTGAAAAATTTAAAAATTGCTCTGCATAAATTGCAGTTGATAATACGCAATGATATATAGGATGAGGCTGTTCGAGCGCTGTTCCATTATAATCACGCGATGAGTTTTCCAAAGTAAAATAAAGAAAAAAATATAAAATAAAATAGGACAGTTGCGACAGAGAAAATGGGAATGATTTCGAAATGCTGTGTAAATTTTATTTAATAGAATTTTCCAAAGAAATTACCGCTTTTACCGGTTGATTGACACATATTGAAAACTATTCATAGAAATGTATTTACTCATATTCTCCCATATCATTATGTATTTCAAAATCAGAATAAGACGATTGATCTGGAGAAAATGGAAAAATAGAAACTTCGAAAAATTGCATGCCCTTGATTTCTGTGATATAGAATTTACGTCGTAAAAATTGTTTCTTGCCGGTTTAGGTCGATATATTGATTGATAGATACTTATAACTATTTGATTTGAAAAAGATTGCTCCCAATTGAAAATATCGATTTTGAAAGAGAATTATTGAAAACAAAATTCACAGAAGAATAGATGACATGCAATGAATATTATTTAAAAGAGAGAGAGAGAGAGAGAGAGAGAGAGAGAGAGAGAGAGAACGAATTCATATCATACATTTTTAAATTTATAATTGAATGATTGAGACTATGGTCTACTTGATGCTACGAATGCTTCAAAACATTTTTTGATTGGTCAGTAAAATTAAATTTTTTCTTCCGATTTCATTTGTCAATCAAAAGTTTCGAAGCATTTGTAGCGTCAAGTGGATCGCATGAAACATATTCCTATGAAATATATTTGGTGCGTTTGAGGAGTACTATTAGCGTTACTTCTGTTATTCTATTTCCGTTTATTAGACGTAAAATAAGGATAGAATAACACAAATAGCGCTAATAGCGTCTTCTCGAATGTACCTATTCTGTACATTTCCAATATCTTTTATTTATACATATTATATATCTATATTATTATAATATGTATATATAACATATATACACATATATATATATATATATATAAAATATACAAAGAGAAAAAAAGGGAGGGGAGGGAGAGAGGGAGAGAGAGAGAGAGAGAGAGAGAGAGAGAACTGCTAAAACAAATTCTTAAAAGCTATTATTAAAATTACTAAATTATACATGTAAAAAAGCGGATGATTCTGCATGGAAAAATAAGTAGAAAATGTGCAATGAAATTTTTTGATATGAAGCTTTGTTTTCAGATAACATTTTCAATAATTTATAAAGCAATAAATTCATCGTGCGTGAATATCTATTTTATGTGTATTCTCGATTATCCAATATAATAAATACAAACATGAACAGAGATAATAGTCTACAGCAAGATTTTTTAAATCGAGACATAGATAGTATCTGATGAATATTTTAAATAAGTTTTTCTGAAAATAAAGCCTCATATGAAAACATGTTATGCTATCAGTTTTGATTTATTTTTTCACGTAGAATCATTTCCGTTTGTATTACGATTTTCGGAATATGTAAATGCATATGTAAATATAAATTTCATTGATATATGTACATATATAAGAAGAAATTGTGGATCCCTCTATATAATCCTAAAAAAAATGAAGAACATATCCTAAAAGAATATATTCTAAAAGTTCACTATTAGGGCCAAAATAAAGTGTAACAAAATAAGCCATCTATCATTATAGATAATAATCCGGGTTAATTTGTCAGTAGGCAGGAACGTGCGCGACAGATCGATATTGTTTAATGATTCAGCATAAACTTTCTCGTTCGAGAGAGCGCATTGCGAGAACTGTATGGCGCATGGGCGGACGAGGAATGCGAGCGAAGGTCTTTAAATACCTAGTTACCTGGATAAATCGTATCCAATAACAAAACATCTTTCGGCTTAGTACACGCTTCTAATAAGGGAGGGAGGAGGGTTGATTATGAAAGAAAAAAGGTGAGATGGCATGAACGCGATAGAAATGGAGGAGTCCGCGTTGTACAGCGAAACAGCGTTTAGTCAGGGGTTGACCTGAATTCAGGTGGGGTGAATCAATATCCTGCCTGTCTGCCTGCGTAGCTGGCTAGCTGGCCGCGTGCTCTGTTCGTTTCGCAGTTACCGTAGCAACCAGGCTCCTTCCTTTATTAAAATATGATCCATGTCCTTTTCTAGATATATTACCATCGTACCATCGTGTTCCACGTAATACGCGACATTAGAAAAAGATTAGGGAATGATCAGAATTATTTTTGAAAGCGCGTGAATTCCAAAGGACATGGAATTCCAGTCGGCCGAATTGCATTGCGATCAACCGGCCGGCGATCGACTCGTCCGATGGTACAGACTAAAATGTAATAGCCTTCGTGACTTTAAGGGTATAACCTTGGTGCCTTGAGTCTTGTAGGTTCGATGAACTCGATCACCCAGTGTCACGCGAGCGTTCTAGAACAACTCTCATGATCTTGTCTTCATCGATCCTCTTTAAATATGCGTTAACAAATAAACTGATGATCTCTTCTCGCTCTTTGTCGAATACTTTTCGCATTTATACTCGATCGAGATTCATCGCATACCGAATTGTTGTTATACTGTCTCGGTTTTTGTATTATGAGTCGCGTACGATGAGTCGCGAATAAAGTCAGTGATCGGCTATAATACCAGGACTGTTTTTTCGCACGTTTTCCTGACACGCATTCTGACATATTATTCTGTGATTTCCGGATTCCTTTATTCTTATCAAATTTTTTTTGAGAGAAAACCTGATAAGATTTTCCTAAAATAATTTTCAACAGAGATTAAGCTTATAGTTTGAAAGAAAATATGATTGGAACTGCGAAAAAATTTGATTTTTCCCTGTTTATGTATATTATTACTTTCTTTACATCTTCGTGCGCGAGCTAATTAGAATGATTTTGACGTTGGAATATCTTATATAAAGCTGTTAATGAGACTCTCAATGATGCTATCGTTTGAAGAAATAAAAGGCAATTATATACTGTTCTTCAAAAAGGATAAATTCAATACAAATGTGACAGTTAATTAATTAATATTAAAATGTTAATAAGTTATGTCAATAAGTTAATGTCAATAAGTTTACTTCGTCATATTTTGAAATCATTAAAAATGATACTTAAGTAATTTCTAAACATCTTGAAGTATATTCAAATCTGTTACTTATTCAACATATGAAGATGATTTACAGTCATTTTTAAAATAAAAAACTGATTCTATTACTTATTTTTTGTTATTGAGTCTATTGATTCTATTATATATATATTATATAGAGTTATTGATTCTATTACTGGAAAATATCGCGCAATCTGCATTTAGTCTCACTAATGTTACAATTATCTTTATCGATCTTATTTTAATTGCAATCGCTCACGGAGATAGGTTATCGTTTTCGCTATTTCGGGCAGAGATGCAGCATTTAACTTTTAAACAGCCAGCTAAAAACAGAAGTCGACAGCCGTCGCTATATTAGCATGGCATCGGTTTTTGTTTACGAAATAATTAATGCCGCTTCATTGAATCCGTTGCATTTCCGTCGCGGATTGCCAGACCAGGCGGCAACGATATTTGGCCGCATCGATGAACCGAATAAACATCCAGGTCAGCACATGTGATAGCCTCGAGAGATCGTTTAACGAACGAACGAGAGAGAGAGAGAGAGAAAGAGAGAGAGGCTGCTATACATACTCTAAAATCCGCTACGAGGCGAAGATCTATTTATACTGCGGTAACGAGCTCTTGTGTGCGGGATTGCGCTTCTCTGAAACGGAACTCGCGGAATTTCCTCGAGAACGCGCAATGTTCGTCAGAGATACTCGAATTCGCATAGCCGAATGGCGCATGACGGGATAACGCCAATGATTCACTCTACTGTGCATGTGCTTGAGTACGAGACGGTCACGAGATGCGGGCAGATCAACAGAATAATATACTTTACGCAACCAATAGCCCTCCAGAAAGCTGCCATTCATTTTTACAAGAACATCTTTATGATATCACGAATTGGAGAAATGAGCACAAGATAATTCATCTTTTTCCAAATAATAATTTGCATAATAATTTGAAAAAGTAGCTTTATTTGGCATTTTTATTCCCTGGCACGGTGACTTTCGCTCAGTCCGTGTCTTGGCATTTGGAACTTCTCAAATCTTTCATCATAGGTATATATATTTGAATATTACAGTCTCTACTATTCGACAAAGTATAAGATTCTATATTTTTACTGACGTTTTATTTACAGGCATTTAATTTATGGGCACATAAATCAAACGAATAACCCAAGTCTGACAAGTTACTCAGCAATTCACTAAATTCAAACGTATTTCCATTTGGTTCAGAGATACTCGCCCCAATCTGATTTTATCGCTGATCTTATAGCTGAACGAGAAGAAGGGATTATAAGTTTCCATGATGAAGTGTCAGTTCGAAGATCGAGGTCGATAGGTCAGGTAGAGCAAGTGACAAAGACCGATAGTCTCGAACTCAGCGGAGTAATAGGCTTGCCAACCCTACTTATTGTTAGCCTCCGCTATTTTTAGCTAATATAATTAATCTTGATCCCTTCATCCGCGCCTGTAAGATTACACAGATTGTTAAGAAGGGATGAAAAAGGTTTGCTGTGACGAATTGTTTAGACGATTTCACATTCGTAAAAAGATTTAGTTAATGAGAACAAAAGACTGTGATTAATCCTGCGTTAGATCTACGTAGGTGTCTGATATCTTGATATGATAACATTAAATAAAAGTCCCACACACAAACTTTATCCCCTTAATTTTATATAGCTTCTCCCGCTAATGATGGATTCTTTGAGTAAACTAGAGACAAGAATTCTCATAACACAATGTCGAGAATTTAATAGCTTTTGCGTTGTTAGCGATTGGAAGTAGTAAATTGCTTTTTGTCAACTAGAGAACATAAATTGACGAAACTTTATATTCTTCCTTTAATTTCAGTTGAATTCCACTTTAAATTAATAGATTTTTAATTTGGTTTATTAACTCCCGAAGTTATTTAATGTCAAACATTAGAAAGTTATGACGAATCATTTTTTCTCTCTCAAACAGTTAAGAGAAAATCGATTTCTAGTTTATTAAACATTAAACCACTAATGGCCGTAAAATTGAAAAGAAAATTAAGTTTCCTTTTTTTTTCTTACTTTTTATGCTTTAAAAATTACTTTACAATTTGTATACTTAATAATGAATAAACAAATATCTGTTCCATTGACTTTCAGTTACAATTCTTAGCACAAATTGATTTTTTTCAAAATCATATATTATTTTTATAATGAGATATGTCATTATGCTATCTACCTTATACAGTTTACCGATTTAAACCTAAACCATCTTCGCTCGACGGCTATTAACTTCTGCCAAGTCGAGATACGTAATATTGTAGCTCACGTCGAAGTTTGAAGCTGCCAACACGAAGTTATACAATTATACGGTTTTGTACATTAAATACGTAGGTAATGCAAATCGTCGGCCAACTGATTTGTTTTACGAATTTCGTAGATATTATGCGACGATAACTTAGCTATGCGAATATTAGCCTCCTGGAGATGAATAAAGATACTCCGGAAAAATAATCCGGAAAGATACGGTTGGGAAAATGTAAAAGAAGCTCAAGCGATTCTTTGTGTTGTCCTCTAAAGATTAAGTTTGTAGACATATTTCTTTCCTACTAAGCTGGAAATACTGGAAGCGCGATAAAATACGCAGTTTTTTTAACTTAATTCACTTCACTAGACTTCATGCACGTTTCGTTCTATTATGCATGAATGATTATTTACACAGAAAAAATGGTTTTGCTGAAGTATCTAAAAGTTTATTTGTAGATGCAGAAAATAAATCCGAAAATAAATTTATTAGATCACGAAAATTACGTGATCCAAGCTGTTGGAATGTCAAAACTTCTAGTAGGTTTGTTCTAATGAGTTTAATTGCTTGAACGTCCTACATAATAATTTAGATTGTTCAATAAAATTATTTTCAGATCTGTATCTAGTTAAGTTTTTAGATACTTCAGTAAAATCGAATGAGCGAGAAAGAGAGAGAGAGAGAGAGAGAGAGAGAGAGAGAGAGAGAGAGAGAGAGAGAGAGAGAGAGTGTGTGTAACTTTGTTCTGTTGTAAAATTCTTTAATATGATTGATTTAGACATTTAAATTCAGTTAGAAACTAATGGCAAGACTAATCGTATATTAAAGAATTTTACAACAATTATATATACAATCCAGACAGCACACAATATTTATAAAATATTTATAAATATTTATAAGATTTATTTTAAATATTTTGTAAATATTTTTGTGATCTTAGATTGCATAGATCATAAATATTTATTATAAATATTATGAAATATTTATTGTAAATGTTGTAATAAAAATATTTAATGAGATATTACAATTAGTAAAGTAAAAAATACTTAGAAATATTTATTTATATTTATCGTAAATATTACATAAAATATTTGATCTAAATTTTAATAATATTTCGAATAAAGCTTTACAAAATATATATGGAATATCTATATAACATTAATAAAAATGAAAATATTAATATTTATCATAAATATATTTATTATAAATATTCTGTATACACTGCCTGGAAAAGCTGTTTTCTCTGTTGAGAACACAGTTACTTCTTTTTATGTATGTATATTGTTTTTTCATTGAAGATGAATATTTTTAATAAAAAGAAAAATGAAACGGTTGAAAAATGTTTGGAAAGAAGAAATTATCCGTTTGTATACAAATTTATTGAGAGAAATTTCAGTCAAGATTTTAATTAATATTTTAGTCAACGAGTTTTTAAACTACATTTTAAAAGAGATATAGTATCGAGTTAGATAAATATTTAATAAGATTGGTGTGCAAATGATTTCGCTGGACCACGTGCAGAATCGCAGTAGCACACTTACCCGTCTGGATGAGCTTGAGCGCAACGCCATTATGCTGCTTCAGCGGCTCATTGAGACTCGGCTGCGTGAGGTCTTTAAGGGGATGGTTGGCGGCTTCTTCGGAGCCGGAGGCACGATTACTTTGCATAGTCCTGGTATGCTGTTCCTCGTTTCGTCGTCCTTCTTTCTTGCCGGCGTCACCGTCGCCGTCGCCGTTATGCACGATTTGCCTCCTGTTTCCTGTTGTCTGACTAGTCTCTCGCTTTTTCTCCTTGCGTTTGCGAATGTCGTTCGTGACGATGATTCGCTGTTGCTGATGCGACTGCGATTGCTGCTGCTGCTGCTGCTGCTGATAATACTGCTGATTTATCTCCTCGTAATCACCATTTACCGCTGTATCGTTGACAGTCAATGACACGGACTCCCGAATTGGATTTTCATAGATACGCAGGAGCTCGTCCGCTGGATAGAAGACGTACATTCCCAGAAATCGTCACTAGCGTAGCCGTTATCGCTGCTGTCGTTGTATCGTTGGCCGCGGTCGTGGCCGCTGGCGTAGCCGACGCCGTCGCGAATTCCGTTATTACATCCGTTGCTGTTCCCGTTGTTGTTGCTGCTGCTGCTGCTGCTGCTGCTGCTGCTGCTGCTGCTGCTGCTGCTGCTGCTGCCGCCGCACTTCTCGGATCCGTGCGAGCCAACATCGCTGTCCAATGATACATCCTCGGTGATGCTGCGTGCGGGAATGATATCGGCGTTTGCCGCCGTCAGGAGACGCATGATTTTCTTTCTTTCTGAACGATTAAAGCGTCGCCCCCGCGATGTATCGCCGGGTGCCGCGCGTGCGACGTGACGTCTACGTCGTCCTCGTTATCGTTATTCTCGTTGTTTTTTCCGCCACACTGACGCACCGTTGATGCACTGCAAACGGCCAGGAATAATCGATTTTCGATCGCATGTTTCTTCGAATGTTCAAATATAATTGCTTATTCTTGATGAAAAGCACGGATTTTAAGAACTGCCACTAATTTCTTTTCCCTCATATTTCTTTCAAGTTATTTTTTTGTTTTGTTTCGGAGCAGTACATATAAATTGCTGATTTAAATAAATAAAATAAAATAAAAGTTCTTTCTAGATTTTTTTACATAAAAAGTGCACAGCAATCAAGTATTTAGATTGCTGACTTAATTTAAATAAAAATAAAATAAAAGTTTTTTCCGCTAGATTGTTTTTCGACATAAGAAATGTACAATTTAAATATTTCTTTCTAAAAAATGTATCATTTTACGCTTCGATTATTCGGTTGTAGCATAATAATAACGAACGAATGAAATAATTTATTGTTTATTAATAATAATTTATCAATTCTTTTCATACGCTCAACTAAATCGATTATTCGAACTGGTCATTCTTACAGTATATCTTATTGTTTTTGATGAGATGTGAATAAAATTTTAAAGAACTCAGACTTATGTCGTCGGTAATTCTTGAGGCCTCTTGGGCTGAAACAGAAAGATTTGCTTTGATAAGAGATTAATTCATTTTTGATTGTGATTTAATCATTTTATTTGCACAACTTTATCTTGTCGAACAGAATAATAGTTTAAGCTCTTGAAATAAAAAAAAACTTTCGTAAACCAATTTTGTTAAATTTATGTAACGGGATAAAAAGTAATTATACTTTATACAGCTAATCTTATTTTTTTATTTAATTTTATAATATGTTAAAAAGTAATATACTAAATGTTTTGGAGTCTTTTGTTTGCAGAAACTTTACTAAAAGAAAAAGAAAGAAGAGTGAATAATTTTTTAGCAAAATTACGTGCAAAAGCATATAATTCGGAATAGATAAACTTTGTTCATCATTTTGAAGAAAATTTGAAATTTGAAGAAATATTTGATACCCTTTCTTTATTCCTTATTTTAAGATATTTTCTGTTCAAATAGGAGCATAATTTCAGACGCGGTAAATAAATCATCAGTATAACTAGCTTGCTAATTTTTTTAGAAAATTTCAGAGTGCAGACGATATAATTCAGAAAAGATAAATAAACTTTTTCATTGTTTTGATGAGCGAAAATAGGTCTTAAAAATATTTAAGGTTCGTCTCTCTCTTTCTCTCTTTGTCTATCTTTTTCTTTCTTGTTCTCTTCCTTCCTTTTTAAAACATATCTCCGTTTGAGTGCACATGTCTTACATATCTAGGAATACAAATCGTACGACAATTTGCCAGAGCAACGATAACTCGTATCTGGGAGTTCGAAATGTGCTAAAATGGCAGTAACGGAGCAAGATTTAAAAGGTAATGCGGTATGTGATATATGCGTATACACCTGTAGAATATATTTCATGCGCTCGCATATGCAAGCTATCTTAGGACCGTTAGGAGCTATAAAGAAACTTTGATGAAAATTCTTTCTTACTCTCTGCTGGGATGATCTGCGTGGATCGTCTCGATATATTGATTATAGGTGTATATGATTCACGGATTATCGTCTGCTACATAACTCGCGGCAATTTACGTGCACTTTTCGACGTGGGAACCGGCGCACGTGCTCCGCGAAAGAAACATATCAATCAATCGTGATAATACTCGGAAATTTATCCCGGCCGATAGTCACGTACCGAGATAACTCGATAGGTTGTTCATGGAAACATATATGGCACGTTACCAATAAAACACATAAAAATGTGTGTATCATACACATTCGGATTAAATTCTTAAGATATTTATAAATAATGTAGTCAAAAGAAAGGCAAAGAGCCAGTAATTTAAATTAAAGTTCTTTACATTACTGGCTCTTTGCCCTTCTTTTGACTACATTGGTTTATATTTACAGAGCCTTATTATTATTTATTAAATTTATAAACAACTTTTTTGAGCGACAGATTATTATTTCTTTCTCTATTTCAGTTGGATCATGTATAATCAAATTATTCATGTACATACATATACGTAAATATATGCGTAATATATGAATGAGGGTAGTTTGAAAAGTTCTCGGCCTAACACAGAAATGACGCCACAAATATCAAACTGCCATAATTTTAGACAAGTTTGATCCTTCACAGGGCTACTGTTAAAATTTCAGACAAATTCCATGAATTGGTCCCGCAAGCACCGTATTTCACCAGATTTTACGTGATCTGATGAAATATAGCGCTTGCGGAACCAATTAATGAAATTTTGCGACTGCAACTGAAGAAATATGAGCGGATGCATTATCATGCTGGAACCAAAAGTTGGTTGCTTTACATGACCGAAATAAAGAAATTAATTGATGGACGCATCTGTCTGAAATTTTAACAGTAGCCCTGCGAAGAATCAAACTTGTCTGAAATTATAACAGTTTCATATTTATGAGTTTCATATTATTTTTTTGTCAGGTCGAGAATTTTTCGAACTATCCTCGTATATGTTCATAATACATACTGAAAGAAAAGTGGCTGCTGCAGCAAATTAGAAGGTAAAATATGGCACAGCATTTTTAATTGGTTGTAGTAGCTAATTTTTGGTTGCAGCAGTTAATTTTTAATTGCATTAGCTTATCCGCAATGTCAATATAGGATTTCGATGGCTAATACAACCAAAAATTGGATGCAAACAAATAAAAATACTATATATTCAGCCAATATTCAGCCATATTCAGC
>Ga0157364_1004181_pt1 | contig 14340 bp, 8 predicted proteins | sample AttsexASBM2_FD_111476 | JGI IMG/M metagenome (GOLD analysis project Ga0157364, IMG submission 111476) | Fungus gardens microbial communities from leaf cutter ant in Ribeirão Preto, State of São Paulo, Brazil - Atta sexdens ASBM2 | ecosystem: Host-associated > Fungi > Mycelium > Unclassified ... | reverse complement strand
TATAAATATATAATTACTATTAATATTATTACGTTTTTCAAATATTTTTTTTCGTTTTTTATTTTTTATTTATTTTAAATTTTACTTATAATTGCGATTAGTATTGTTTTTTTTTTTTTTGAAAAAATCAAGTATTTTTTAAAGATAATTAACGTAAAGGGAAAGCCATGAGAGTATTTGAATTTATCTTTCTTTTTAATCGAGCGTCTAGCCATTAAATCAAAAACCGTACTTTCGACACCTCGAGGTAAACTAAGTACTCATCAGGGCAGAGGGGCTACCGTAATTTGATGCTGATCGTTATGAACCTTCCAGACAACAGCTAACATCGTTAAGCTTCACTTAGTTGCTCCCAACGGTTGGATATTCACTATAAACACACACGCCTCTTTGTCAACCATGTATTAATGACTATCCTTTAATGCATCCTTGAATACATATTTTAATATAATATATTATTTTTTAATTATAATATATCATTTCTTCTAGTTTATTATTCTTTCAAGGAAATGAATTATTAGAGACACGAAATGATTATTAGAAATTGTAGCAAAACTATTTAAAATTATGGTGAAACTCTACAGTTTCTAATAATTTTGCCACAAATACTAATAAATTTCGCGTCTCGAATATTCGTATTAATTTACTACACAGCATTAATAGTTGAATAAATATTGATAATTGGTAATATAATTTGTCAAATGTATGTCAAAGTATTAAGTAATTTATTCATGTAGGTTATTTGAATATTAAACCCTCATTTATTATTATATAATGAAATTATATTATAGGTAAACATGTTATAGATAAACATTGTATGGCATTTGTATGTATAATGACTCATAGCTATAATTCGGGAACGAGCAATAATTACGGATCGATGTTCGGCAACTGCAATTTATCAAGTGGTATAGAAGTAACCGCCAGCGTGCAATTTAGATCACATTAATAGTACGAATCATAGGACATCAATAATTTATCGCTGGCGAGTGAATTTGGCCCAATGCAAGTGCACTACGAAACGTTCGGAATTAGTCGGGTGATTAAGCCACCACCGTCGCTGCCATCATACCGGGCACCCTCTCCTGTTAACCCCCCGAAGCTGTATCGTCCAACCTGATGGGACTTTGAACGCACGTCGTCTACCCTCCGAGTTCCCAAATTGCGAAAGCTCTAATGCGAGAGCCACGCAGCGCTCTCTCGCGCTGCATACCGCCTACGGCCGAGGGAGCCGCAACCTGCGGTGACGTCGATCTGCGGGGGACGATGGTAAATGCTAGTACACGAGGGGTAGGCTTGAGCAGGCTTGGGTTTACGTGCGCTGATGTATAGACCTACCGGGATGAGGTGGGTGAGAAAAGGAACGTGGGCGACGAGAACAGAGCGAGCAACTATTTTTATCGTCGGTCGAATGCCAATAAAGGCACGGAATGCCCGGTAAATCCGTTTTGCCTGGAAGTTTTACGGGTCTTTGGGAACTGTTTTTTTTCTCGCCTGGAAGAACATGTGGACGACGACGATCGTACAACGAGTGATTCCTCACGCCGTGAAATACGTCGACGCGGATTTATTTAATCAATTACGGCCTTCGCTCGGGGCTCTAAAGTACGCCACTCGCTTTTGCGTCGTTGCCTGGGTGATTTAAAGCGCAGACGATTATCACTTGCAGGTTTCGTCGAGCAAGGGACAAATTACGCAATTGTGGAACGAATTAATATTCCTTTTTCATCGTTATGCAATATATCGTAAAAAGGTTAATAATTTTAAAAAATTATTAACAATCTCTCTAAAGGAACGTAAATTTCTCTTCATCCTTTAAACAAGTCTACAGAAGATAAACTATATAAATTTCAATTTGTTATTAAACACAATAATTTACGCATGAATAACATTGATTAGGTTTTCTTTATTTAGTTTTTAATTTTTAAAAAAGTATTATAATTAATATATAATTTAATAAAATAAATTAATTAAATCTTTCATAGAATCAAGAACTTTATTCTGCAATCTCTTAATGACTGTAACGATATCGTTAATGTTCCTGAGAAAAAAATTTTATGTAGGTATATGGACATATTTTATATAATTATATATAATTATGTATAAAATATTCCCATAATTATATATAATTATATGTAATTGTATATAATTTTATATAATTATATATAATTTATAATTATATAATTTATATATATAATTTATATAATTATATATGAAACATTTTTTCTCGGCTTTTTTATCATGTATAAATTATTTGCGCAACGTAACGATATCGTTAAGACTACAGAATAGAGGCCTAAATTTGTTTATTGCACATTTGACAAGTATGTGCATCAATTCGGCAGAATTTGTTTGTCAATAAAATATGATATCAAAATGAAACGTACAACACACTCGATTTTGCTGATAAAAGTCCAGTCATGTCATTCAGTTGTAATCGCTCTTTTGAGCAACTATCTCGTCGAAAATATGAATAAATAGCCGTCGTCTGCACGAAGTTTAATCAATGTGCGGGTAAATACATGAATGCGACGCACTAGAGTTTGTTTGTTGAGCCAGTCCTTTCTGTTTGCCAGATAACGAAAGTGCAGTTGTCACATTGCATTCTCGCGAAACTACATACAAATTATTTCGACTACGGTTGGTCGAACATTTCACTGTGACGGCTTTTTATCGCTAAATGTACAAGAGATATAAAAAAGCTCCAGCTTCTTCAAACAGCTGTGCGCGAGCGCGTTTTAATAGCAACGAAAATTATGTACTCGTTTATGCAGCGTGTGATTATATAATGTTATGCTCATATATGTCCCCAGAGGTTTTACAAAATTTTATGATTACGGAGTCACGCAAATAAATTCAAATTAAAACGCTATTTAGTTACAATCAATGTAGAACCAAATTTAATAAAATACTTGTCACTTCGTAATCGATGCGTTCTCCTCACACATAATATTCTGCATCTCGATTTGGCAGCCGGCTGGCGAGCAAATCGGAACCCGTGATATTTTTCCCGGTTGATGGATGTCGGATTCGTAAATTAGCTTTTGAAGAGGGACCAGGGAAGAAGGGAGATATGAAGGAACGAGATGTCGAATGCGTTAGCACGTAATCAAGACCAGATTTTTCCAAAGATATACGCTTTTTATGCGTTTCGTTGTCGACAATTACTTCTTTGGAAGTGGGAGGCTCAGCAGGGTGGGTGATCGATCGGTTTCTTTGCCTTCGACTATCGCACGTGGCTAGCGTATCATTTTATTGGTTTGTCAGTGCGAATAGGTCGTCGATCACGATAAGCCATCTTGATCGATGAGGCGATTCAGTTATTACCATTTACACTTTTCCGATATTTTGACTATTAATAACGTTAATTTTGTTAATACAGTTATATTTTTATTGACTGTTTAATTAACAATATTTTTTGTTTTTTATTACATTAAATCGATTTGAATTAAAAAATTATTCCTTTTCGGTAATATTTCAATCCATCATTTCAAGTCTGTCTAGGCGTCTTAAGTCTGTTTTTATCAATTAATTTTAATCTCGCTCCAACTACTCTTTTTCTCAAAAACTCTTAAAATTCTTAAGTTAAAAAAAAATAAAGATTAAATTGAACCGAGATTAAAGTTAATCTCATGATGGAAACGGGAATTTATCTACTTTTTTAAAAACGATGGGTGACAGATCAGCGACAAAAGAGAACAGGTGATTTTTCCTTCAGTGTATCATTTTTACATTCAGTAGCATTGATGGACGGCCAACCTGGAAGGAAAACAGTGTATTGTGCTTTAGATAAAAGCCATCAGCTTGTGCAGGTCCACAATGCACTATAGAGACAGGAGTGGAGGGTAGAGTACACATCCCAAAGCCACTGCTTCGTTCTGCTTTGCATACTCTTCCCACGTACACAATGTGGGTTCATGTACTTATATATCGAGTATCAATGTGTAGAGCACGTGTCACCAGGAAGATAGGCGCGCATTGAAAATATCGGAAATATTACGCCCTACTTGCGACAAGTTTGCACTGTCCCTTTTCCGATTATCTCTTTCAAACGTCATCATTGAAACGATCCCTTTGATAGCGGCCTTATCGCACTTGGAAATAAATATAAATAAATCAATGATATCTCATTGTATCTCGCGAAAACGAGAAGTAGTTGTATTTTGCACGTACTTGGTCCATAAATACATTCGACTTTTTTGCATCATCGCTTTAGGTCGTTTACGACAGCGAAAAAATTGATACTTGCAATCTCGTCGAGCACATCTGTCTCGCGTGTAGGCCATTTAATGGCCGACCAGGCCGACCACGTGAACTCATAGCTAGTGGCGATCGTTAACGGTTCAAAGAAGAGGGAAGAGAGAAGCAAAAAACTGCATTGACGCGGTGATATCTGGCTCGACTCGCTTCGTTGGGTACATCGGGGAAGGTTTGGCAAACGATAGAAGAAGCGTGCGTACACAAGACCTCTTCCGGTTGTTTACGACTGAAGTTGTTAAGTGTAACTTACATCAGAGTCTTTGTTTTTCCGCTGTGACGATCCGTATTCTCATCTACCAAGAGTTTCAAGCAAAAACATCTTGTTTTTGTCGTTTAAGGATAAATGCTCAAGAGAATAAAAAGAAAAAAGAAGACAAAAGAAGAAAAGATAATATCTAAAATCAAAATCGTGTATTCTTGATTTAATTCGTAAGAAACAGAATTAAGAATGTTTTCTTTATTTTATTTCTCTGATTGTAATGGCGTTGGTTTCAATTGAGAAAAGGTCATGAAGAATACTTATCTATGTGAATTGTGGAACAGATATTGCCATGATTTTACCGTTGTTTTCGATAACTCGATGTGGCCTCGAACGTTCAGCGAAAATTATTCTGTTTACTCTGTTCCTGACGTAAAAGAATCCGAAATTCCATTATATCGTAACTATTCACAGACGCGAACCACGTACGGTTAAATTAACATCACACATACAATCTAACTATTTGGCAGTTGATAGCCAAATAGGCTAACTTGTGAATGTAATCAAGGATTTTATTTTAAACGTGTCGCGTTTAGGAAATTCATTTTAAATATGTCGTATTGTCAACTGCAAAAAAATTTGAATTAATGTCTCATGAATGAGCGCAATAACATGATTATTTACATAGTTCGTTAGACAATAAGGACATTACGCGAATATTATATTTGTACATAATTAAATTTAATAACCGGATACAATTTTTTTCTATCACAGCGTATAACGCTTGTTACGAAGTGAAATTAAATCCACGTCGTGGCAGCCCAACGAGCTCTAATTTCATGGTTTCCTGCGAATGCAGATTTTTAACGACCGTCTATGTGCCTGACGAATTTTTACGGCTTGTGAATTTTAAAAGAGCTGGCAAATTGCGTGCACTCTGTTTTCAAATTCTTTGTTCAGAGAGTGGATTTTGCATGAATGCAAACAACGCTTGTTGTATGCACTAAACTTCATATGATGATGTCCTACGGCTACGGATAAACGCAATTTTACTGGTTCAAGAATCTAGTCACGTGCTGTTTGCCTGATGTCACAAGTCACGACTGTTATCCATTTGGTACCGATCCAAAACGCCACCATGACGCGAATCGCCATTCGGCTGACTATACTCGGGGATTTCTACTGGCGAGTTCTGTCGCCAGACTAGAATTAACGTGTTTTGATGATTATGCTTGGCAAAACACACGAAAACCAAGATAATTAAGTTAATCTACTTGCGTATAGATTTTATTTATTTTACAATCTTATGTTTACTTTTTAAATAAATTTTTAAGTAAGTTTCATTGCTATTTAAAAAATTATATTACTAACGCTCTCTCTCTCTCTCTCTCTCTCTCTCTCTCTCTCTCTCTCTCGTCAATCTTAAGAATTCATTGATCTTTTCGTCTGCAATTAATTTGTTATTTTAAGTTATTTTAACTCTTTCGACAATATGAAATTTTCATTCTTTGTCTCTGGATCTTCGAACTTCAGTGCAAATTTTTATATTGTTTTAAGCTGTATAAAAATTTATCAAATTCTTACATTCTAGAAAAATTTTAATAATAAATTTTTATTATAAAAATTGGATTGTATTTCACTTATTTTTTTATAGATTTAAATCTACCAGAATTTACAATTAAAAAAATCGGCTATGTTTTTAAAGTCTAATATTATCGATGAAAAATTAATTGACAAGAATTAAAGTATCTTTGTATCATTTTCTCTCTTCTTTTCGCATAATTGTTTTTATAATTATTCTATCAGTTCCTCTTTAAAATGACAATATCGACATCCATAGAATCATCTTTAAGCATGTAATATGTCGCCGCCAGCAGACAAGGAAAAAGATATGATCAGATATCAAAGGAGTAGCCAATAACTAACTATGTAATGTCGTTATCCGCCAGACTTGAGGATCTTAACAATTTCCAATTTTGTTACTTCAAAGAGTTGACATTTCATTGTGATATGCGCACACTTGATTCTTGATAGAAACTTTGTTCATTTAAAGTAATATGTTACTTTGTTAATAAAATATAATACTTACCATAATGCAAATCAAACTAATAAATTATTACCTTAGTTACAAATTTTTTATTAGAAAAATATATATTTTTTAAATATTAATATTAAATATTTTGTGAACGATTCTATCAAAAATATGTGAAGCAACTCACTGTTAGCAACATTAACAACTTGAATTTTTCTGGTATTAATCAATAAAAAATGAAAGTCCCAGAGTGAGTATTTTGTAAATAATAAATGTACTCACAGTCAGTGGCGTAGACCGAGGTATCGTTGATCCTTGGACAAATTGTACAAGTATCATTCGAATACGATGGAATCGTCTGACATGTGCCTATCGTACTTCATATTTCATGAGGATCGCGGATGTATCAACTATTCCGAGCAGGTTCGAAGTGTTTGCCATCGCGTCGATAAGGGCCCGTCGACGAAGGGATAGAAGAGCTCAAGGGCGTGTAACTGCAACATCTGTTGGCGAAGAGATCTCCAAGGCCTATCCAGGGCAATGGCGTCTCGCATCTGTTGTTCGGGTATTTCGGCGCTATTGCGAAATATCTTCGAGGGAGAGTAGAGCTTTGTAACGATGCAATTCCAGCTAAAGACGCATTCGTGGCGAGCCGTCGAGATTGCAAACTCATCATGACTGGCAGCTTCCGAGATCTTCTCCTCCATTTACAGTTATTTTATGCGCGAGAATTTTTAAAACCAAAGTTTCAACACGACTATTTTCACATTTGTCGAATGAACGACGGTTGTGGATCATAATGCAAATGTGATTGATTCAACAATTCCGTTGGATATTCATTTCGCTTCAAGCGATTTCGTTCGGTGCGTTTACAATTCAAAGTTTTACTCGTAAAATGACAAACTTTCTATCTACGTGCGTAGGATGACTGCGCCATTATAAGGTGTCATCTCTTTTTTAATAGCGTCTTGCCACTCAATGGAATCGCCATTGACTCCTTTCTCGAGCGTGTTTGACGTGTCGGCTTCCCAAGGCAGTAAATTCGCTAGCGTCGTAAATCTCTGCGGCGGGTTCCACCCTCGATCTTCTTCGCTCGGCAATAAATACAGATCGCTGGCGCGAGGTTGCTCTGTTTCTCCGCTGGCATTATTCCGACGAGTCTCAGTCTCTGACGATACGCAATATGTCCTGATTTTCGCGGGGAATTAAAATTTCCGTTCGCCGTCCGTGATATGGCGTGTAGCTTCCTGACGGCAAACGCCTGCGAGATTTCCTATGTACACCCCCGTCTCCGAGTTTCATTCGTGACCAGGAATTTCCCTGGAGACGTCTGCGGCGACGTGTCTCGCGTGTCTCTCGTCGAACGAATATTTTCCGCCCTTCCTAGCTATTCCTCTTCTCTCTGACTTTCTAACACCGTGCCGCGCGCAATCACCGTTCCCTTTTTCCCATACGACGTCGCAAAACATCACTCGACGAAACTTCGGGTGATCTTAAAGCAAGCACGCTACGAACTCGTATATGATGATCACCGACGGAGTTTACTCGTGTCCTTGACGTTCCTGTGTACGATCCGGTACCGAACATCTCGACGGCTTCTCCCCATTTCCCGTGGGAGCGTGCGGTCGGAAAGCCCGCGAAGAAATTGATTGAGACGTATCTCCGTCAGAGACGGATATTAAAACAGTCTGAGAAGAAGGAGGAAGCAGGGAATAAGGATACGAGTGTCAGGACAAGAGATTACTCATAGGGTGGATGCTGTACAAAAGACAAGTTTGGTTCTTGGGAGGAAAATTCCAGCAAAGACAGAAACGAGAAAAAACGACGTTTACACCGTCACAGAAAGAGGAAGAGAAAAATCAAGCAGATAAATCTGCTGGGCCGATCGCCAGATTGAATTTAATAATACAGACGCACGCAATCTCGTCGAGTAGCGTTAGCTATGCGGCGCGGTTAATGTTTAACCATTTCCGAAACGTGTATTTCGCAAAGAGGAATTGAATAGAAATGGTGCGTGAGAGAGATATACTCGCACCATCTTTCGGTTTTTTCTTTTACCGTAATTTGATGTGCGTGCAGAGGAGTTTTAGAACTGATTGTCATTTCCACCACAAATTATATGACAAAATTCAAACCGACTTCTTCCAGCGAAAGTTTGCCAAATATAATTATTTGTCGTACATTAAGAAAAAACTTTATTATAGATTATACAGATATTAGATATGTTATTGCATTATAAGATATTTAAATTAAATTCTTACGAAAATAAAATAATTATAATAAATTGTAATAGATAAAGTCATTATTAGATATATTATTATATTAAAATTTTAATTAAATTTTTACAAAAATAACAATCTCGCATTTTTTAATTCTTCGATGCTACGTTATATGTTTTGTCAATTCTCATACAATACAATAATTATTGTGTAAAATCACAACACATGAATATATAATATTTTTCATCCAAACGATGACAAATATATCTTTATTAATAAAAAATTATAACACGAAAAAGTTTGGAAAGCAAGAAAAGAAAACAGTAAAAGAAAACACTAAAAGAAACAATCGAGGGATATGCCATATCACAGTGATACTAAAGGATTAAAATTAAATATTTTATTTTTCTCAATTTGTTAAAATTTTTTATGCTGTGATAAAATTCCGTAGCTGCAGATACTTTGCTTGTCTATCTGTTTTTTTTTTTCCCGAGACGTCGTAAATATCTGCAAATGTATGCGTACCCAGACGAAAGCACTCCGACATGCTCTTCGGACACATTAAGCCGTAAAAGAGGCTAACTCGACGTTACACCTGTCAGAGCAATTTTGTTTTACCTGCGTCATGTACCACGTCCGAGAAGTCAACCGCTAAGAGATTGCGCCAACAAATGAAATTAGCGTCCTACTATATTCAGGGGCGTTTCTTTAATACGGAGTGTCGTTCCTCGATCATTACCGTTCGCGAGGAAACCTCGACCCTGATACTGACAAGGTCACATAATCATAAAAAGTTAGGTATGAACAAATTGTTCTTGATAGAGTGATCTGTCATCTTTAAAAAAAAAGATTTTTTTTTTTTAGAAAGCAGTCTTATGTCTTTTAATCGAATTTACAAGTCATATTACTGTTTCGCTTTAAATATTATATTTAATTTTATGTTATATTAATTTTATTATTTAATAATGATTTGTCACAATATTATTTTAATATCAAACATTTAATAATACCAATAATATTTTAATAATACTAAAAACATTTTTTTATTTATCATTATTCATGATATAATTATTTAATATTCAATTAACGTTCTTATCTGTTTCAATTATCTCAGTCTTAAGCGAAGAGTCATTTACAAAAGTTAAGAATAATGACAAAATAATATTGATAATTCAGTAACAACTTTTTTGTGGATGCAACTTAATCGATTGTTTGAATAAATTCCGACGTATCCAAGTTCTGATTTGTGGCAATTATTAAGGAATCGTAAAGCGCTTACGACGATAGATCGCCTACGATTCCGTACGGTCGGTATATCATCGATGTTTACTGGCGGGAGCTCCACGATGCGTCTAACTGTCGGGTGACTCATTTCAGGCGGCGGTCTGGCGCGTCCGAAGATGACTCTGAATCTGGATGCCAGTAATATTGCAGCGGGAACGAGTGCGAATTTGGGCGGTCAATTGGTGCTGAAAAAACCTGGTGGCCTAAACCTCGGTTTACCGCTGGAAATCAGCACCGCTCGAATATCAGCTGATCTGGTTGACGTGGAGCTTCCATTGGAGAGACAAGGGTGAGTGTTTTGCCGGCTTTTATTTTGAAATACTTTATTTTTACGTGAGTTTTAGCGAACATGGTATTACCGTTAATGTACGGACGATGTGAAAATTTAACGACTTGAATACCACTAATGAGTTTGTTAACATTTTTAAAGTTATTTTCATTTGTGCGCTTGCACTTTTTTATCTTTCAATTTTGCATAAGTACTTTTCGCAATGTTTTCCGCACACTGAAAAAACGATTTTGCTGAAGTATTAAAAATTTTTATTAGATGCAGATCTGAAAATTTTGTTAATCCATCAAAATAATTATACAGAAATAAACATGATATGAGCAATGCTGTAAAAAAATTTTTGAAAAGTTTTGACATTTTAGCAACCAATGTTATAATTATTTTAATGCTCGAAAAAACTATTGTATTTTCAAATGTATCTATAAATGTCTAAATTCTTTATATTTTAACCGTTATTTTCGTGCAGTACTAAAACTTCGCGAATTAATGCACATTATTTGAAGAGAGATCTTTTATTTAGATGGTATCACGGCTCTATCACACGCATCGAAGCAGAGGGTCTTCTACGAGTTCATCAAGAAGGAAGTTATCTGGTGAGGAACAGCGAGTCGACCAAACAAGACTATTCTCTATCTCTGAAGTAAGTAATACTTAAATAAATATTTGTTCGCTTATTCGATAATTTGAACAAATATTTATTGAACATTACGAATTCTTCTCAGTGTTATAACTCACGTAATTACGCCGTTCTAATTGTTTTAGGAGCGCCCGTGGTTTCATGCATATGCGCATCCAGAAGAACGAAGAGCTGAACGCATACATTCTGGGGCAGTTTAGCAAACCGTTCGAAAACATACCGGAAATGGTCCGTCATTTCAGCGTGAATCGTCTTCCGATACGCGGTGCCGAGCACATGTGTCTCCTGCATCCGGTTATAGTTCAGCTTTTGTAGCGCATCTATCGTAGCGCCATTTAAGGCGCTGAGATTTTGATAATCTGTTTTCTTTTTTTTCCCGACGAGTGCCGAAGCGCGCGATTGCGAATGAACGGTAAGCTTGATATAGCGAACGAGATGTAGGAAATATTATTCTCAAACAAGGGAGTCTTCCGAGAGTCCGTGAGACGTGGTTGACCCATGAGATCCTCCGTATCAATTCGCATTCTGATTGAATGAACCGTTCAGCACGAAGAGCGTCAGAGATAATGGACAATAATAGCATTGACGGGGAATATCGCTTCGTCGCGAAATGTTAGGGGAAGTACAGTACAAAAGTATAAACGTTGACATTGAGCGAAGCTGCTCAACGAATATATAGTGCGATCAGACGAGAACGTCCAGGTCCGTGCAATTTGTTGAGAGGCCGGTGTTAAATTATGTATGAGGAATCTCAGGTCGCTCCAAGTGAGGATACTTGCTCACAAACGTCATCTTTTTGACAACACTTTACTTTCGCATGTCTAGTTCAAGTTTATAGACCAAGTTTTTATTGCACAATAAAATTAGAGTCAGTAGGAGTGGTGAATGTTTTCCTCCTCCTTTGCCTCTCGGACTCGAAAGCGTAAAGATCCTACATGCCTGGTGTCCTACATGCTTCGTCTTCCTCAAAAACATCGCGCAAACCTACCTCATAGGCAAACGCATGCATCGCGGCACGATGAAGAAACGTATCAGAAATTGCGATATTAGAAATTGTAAGAGTCTGGGGAACGAAATTATTTAAAACAGATACGAATTATCGTTCGATGTAGTGGCGATCGTTGATAACTCTCACGAAGGCTATAATGAATTCGGGATCGATGATTCTAGCAGAAATATACGCGAGAACATTCTTGAAGACGTTTTTCCCGACGATTGTTCCTCGAATCGACATAGTCGAATCCGACTATGTGGATTCTATGAAAGAAATCTTTCAAATGGGATCAGAAATGCTGTTTTATGAAACGATATAATTTAAATAAGAAGGGAAAGTGCGATGCGCGTATTTAGATTCAATGTGCTGCGTAGAAGTAGCTCGACATTGAAGCCAAAGTAAAACTAATTCTAATATCCAGTTAAGGAACATAGCAGAAGCTATAAGCTGGATACGCGCAGCAAGCGCGAATAAAATGCCAAACTTTACTTCTAATCATTTAGTCAGGGTTTAGTTGTCCGTCTCATCGTTGATAAGTGATTAAGTAGGCTTAGAACTAAGCAAGCATATGACAGTCAGTTGGCTCGGTTATGAATCTTAGGTGAGGCGAAGAAATTGCGAGTCGAAGAAAATGAGTGTTTTTTTCGCAAAACGAGCGACGGTATTGTGATCGGAAACGTGAGGAAAGTAGAAAAAGATGATAGTGATCAGACAGTCTAAATCATCGATGGCTCGTCATATGAGTCATCCGTCCGAGAGTCCACGAGGACACTCGCGAAAGATTTTTGCGATAGAATGCAACCGATACATATTTTTTCATGTGATATTAATTTGTTACAGAGATAGCCTAGTTTTACCTGTGATCTGTTACTTAATTCCTCTTATCCGCGTGCGCAACGGCGCTATCGCGTAAGCGATAATAAAATAATTAAACTTGCTATTATTATTACGTAGAATCAGCAACGACGCGTCACTTAGACGCGATGATGAGACGTCCGTGGTGTCACAATAATTTTTCAAATTAGAAATTCGATTCGCAAAGGTTGTGAGCGAATTTTCGTTGGCCGCATAAGCAAGAGAAATTTTGCTTAATATTAAGTAGTGACGTAGAAAACCTACCGGTGAGAAGTAGCGAGTGCCAGTTGCATGTTGTAAAAATTAGCCGATGGTCTCGTTTGATTTAATTGTTTAATTCGCGTACGCAAAGCAAGGCATCCCTTATTAAAGCTGTTTAAATTCGCGATCGCTGAAATACTTGAATTGTGAGCGAGGCACTCTCTACTTTCGCATCTAATTAGGTTGAGTGTAATTTATACGTCGTATTTTAAGCTGCCAGTATTATTAACTGTAATCGATAATGCATATCCATATATGTTAATGTTTAAGACATTATATTATCTCTATAGCCCGATCATCGACACTATAATCTATACATATTTATTTCTTCTATTATATTTATTACATTGAATATGGTAATGAAATTTTCGTGCGTCGTTAATTTAATCGCGAATTCATAGAGCTGTAACCTTTAGTAATTCTATATTCCGTACACGTAGAGTAATACTATTTATCGAAAGGCAGTACGTAAATTGTATGGTAGACACTAACTTGTAGATACTTCCTGTACCTTGAAATTTATATGAAGTAGCATTTAGATTACGTAATATATAAATATATATTATTATAAATGATTATACTAGCGCGCATAGCTCTCGTTTGTAGGATACATAAAATAAGATCGAGCAAAAGCGGAATGAGTCCAATAAAATATCTTAAGCGCTGTGCACGCCCTTTACGTAAAAAGGGATCTTAGATGGCGATGTGCAATATTCTAATATGGTCTCGTACGGGCGTAAACGTGAAGTGCGATCCAATATTTTTGTTTTAGCAAGCAGACCATCAATGTTCCAAATCGACTTCACTAGGTAGTCTTGTGTACTCTGGAAATTTCTCTTAATAATAAAACAATTAATAACTTCAGTTTGATTATAACTTCAGTTGGAGTTTCGTCATCTTTTTATTTTAATAATTCAAGAAAATCGTCTTACAGGAGGAAAGAAAAAAAATTTTATACAAAAGATTTTACAAGGTTATATAAGAAGATATAAAATGTGTATCGAAGAAGATATAAAAATATTAAATTGAATTGTATTGTATAAATTTTCTTTGTATTACGTATATTTTATTTTATTTATTCTATTTCTTTATCTTCTTAGTTTCGTATATGGTAGTCTCATCTTCAGATCCAGCTGAAGTAACAGTTATTTTTCTGTGAAGATGTCATTTGACCCGCTTCTGTCTATGTGTCAAATCAAACATGTAATATATTTAAATATATTGCAACACACACACACACACACACACACACACACACACACACACACACACACACACACACACACACACACACACACACACAAACACAC
>Ga0157364_1004180_pt1 | contig 14340 bp, 7 predicted proteins | sample AttsexASBM2_FD_111476 | JGI IMG/M metagenome (GOLD analysis project Ga0157364, IMG submission 111476) | Fungus gardens microbial communities from leaf cutter ant in Ribeirão Preto, State of São Paulo, Brazil - Atta sexdens ASBM2 | ecosystem: Host-associated > Fungi > Mycelium > Unclassified ... | reverse complement strand
TATATATATATATATACATATACATATATATATATATATATATATATATATATATATATATATATATATATATATATATATATACGAAGAATATTATTTCGTAATTCTGATAATATTGTTCATTCATTGCTCGTCTTTGCATAGTTTAATAGAATATAGGAAAAGAAATGAAGTACATGTTTTTGCAGGCAAGGTGGAGATGAAATAGACCCCTGTAGCGAGGCAGAGACATTCTCAGTTGAAGAAACACTGACCATGTCGACGACGAGAAAGGTGCTATGAGATCATGCAATTGTTATCTGACATTTAATTTTAATATTGCGCGCGTGCAAGATTCGTTTCAAGTAAATGTTTACTTTATAATGATGTTAAAAGGTGATACTAAACTAAAATTATTTTAAAAACACAAAATAAAATAACATTTATATATAGATTTAGCGTTAATATTAATTTAATTGACCCAATTATAATCAAATATAACTTTGATATTCATCATTAGTGGATAATTAAGGCATTATTCAAAATATTGTTTACGTAAACTTTGTTTTATTATTTATTAATATGTTACGAATGTAGGCTACTGGAAAAGAAAATCGTTTTCTTTCAGATGTGGACTAGAGAACAATGTTTACATCAAACTGCGGGTGTCGGCGGTGATATTGGACCAAAGCATCGACGGCCAAAGAAATCAGGAAGCCGAAGAAAGGAGGAGGGTAGAAGCAATAGTGTCGATAGTGGATCGAGCGAGGACCCATCTGATCCTCGGCGAAAATCCTCACCGATAATAATTACCGCAAGTCTCACCATACCCATGTCCGATGCGTTCACCCTGAATCTTGACGACCCGGACATTCCGTACATCGAGGAAACACCAAAGCAACCGAGCGCTCCCCCGAGGCGACAAAGGCAAAAGTCCATTTCCGGTTGCAGCGAAGGTTTGTACTGCATATCATTTAATATTGTTGCAAAAACATTTTAGATTTTTTTATACGAAAATAAATGTAAGACAGCAAATATAATAGTTTTTAATTAAATTAAACACTCAAAAAATAAATTTATATGTCATTAAATTAATGTGTTATTTTAACAATTAATTTTTAATTTTAATCACTTTAAAAAACACAAACAATAAATAACTTAATGATTCAATCATTAAGAAAAGGTATACAAAATGGATTCCGTTAAATAAACTATATAATACTATATAAACTATATAATTACAAAGAATTAAATGTATTAAGATAAAAAGATTTTTAAAAAAATTAAATGAGCTATTATATAATTTACTATAAATAAACAAACTTTAAATAACTCTATCCACAAATACAGGAGACTGGAGCAAAGCGGCATATTTAGCTGCATACGTATTTAAATAATATACATATAATGAATCTCGCGGTAAAATAATAATGAAATAAGCTAAATAGTGAAAGTATCTATTTTAATTTAATATCTCTCTGCTTTCAGGGGGAAGGCATGGAAGTGATAGTGCCGTGGGTTCTTCGGCAACTCTATCGGGCGATCAGACATTAAGTTCCCCGCCTTCATGGGCGTCCTCACCTCCAGCTAGTCCCGACAGCGCGGTCACCGCTGTTTCATACATCCCAGATCAGCAAGCGGTTCTTCAGAGAGTCTCATTCACGACCTCGAGTGAGGTAAGACAAGTAAACAGATCGACTGGTCAGCAGGAAACAAGTAGAAGTACAGCGGTGCCGTATACGCCAAGCATCACTAGCATTGGCGGTGCGGTTTTGAGGTGAGTATCCTGTTGCTCTTCCGTTGCTCCTAGTTGCCCTTTGCTGCGGTTAACCCCTTTCTCTTTTAGCATTAAGTGGGAATCTTGTGTAAATCTAAAAAGAAGATAATTTTACAGAATTTTTTTTGAAGAAACAATACAATGAATCTTTTAAAAATTTTTTGTATTTTATAATACATTTTCATAAATATAAAAAAAAATTTTTTGTGTTAAAAAATAATTGATTTTATAAGACCCATGAGCAGATGTTGATGCGACTTTCTCGAAATTGGGAAGGATTACATTATTTCTCTGGATAAATCAGTATAAATATTAAATATATTTGCATTAATTTTTAATATTTTTCATTCTTTATTAATTTTCTTTCATTGTTTTCAAAATTCATAATACTTTAATATTAAAAATATTATTTATGCTGAAATATATTTTCAACAATGTCTTAGTCATCCTAGTTCTTTTCTTATTTCAACGATTTCGTAATCAGCGATTTAATTCTACCAGAACTATTATTGATCATGTATTACTGAATAATACAAATGTAAAGATAAAGTAATTCCAATTTTACATTAAAAAATCTTTTATTATATGTATATCGTTCAATAAATGTCAAATTGTTCGTGAAAATTCTGCTATAATTAATATTTCATATGAATTAACGCGAACATGCGTTCGCGTGATTCAGGTCCAAGACGGCAGATATCGAGAGAATGCTGCAGATCTCGCGATCAGATTTCGAGCCCACGAGTCTGCAAACGAGCAAGAACTCGACGGTGACGTCCAATGAGAGCAAGAAGTATACGAAGAGACGATATACGGATTCAAGGCATCAGACGCGCCATATACCTGATGCCGACACTCTGGCTGGGAAGACACCACTCAGCATGACATCCACGTCGACGATATCACCTTCTTCTTCCACCTCAGTATCGACGCAGAAGCAACGCGTACCAACACAACCAGTGTGGAAGAGACGAGAATTAATCTCCAGTGCTCCAAAGGATAGAGAGGGATACTTTTAATTTGTTATCTGCGATTACAATATCGAATCGAAATTTAAAATTTATTGTCGAAACGATATTTTTAAGGTTTTTCCAATTGCTGTTATATATCGAATTATACGATCCATCGTATATTTTTTAAAATAAAATATCATTCTTTATTTAATGACATCAATCAAATTATATTTATTATATCGCCTCACACACATGACAATTTTGAATTTTGATTCGAATAAAATAAGAATAGGACAGTCACTGCCGATCAGGTGTGGCCTGGAAAAATGTTCCTTAATATGTTTCTTATAATCTTGAAAAATCGCGATTCGTTGGTTCCTGTATTAGTGCCGTCCTCGTATTCTCGAAGGATCTCCATGACGAAATGCGCATTCTCGTTTCACGACGGGAGTTTTATCGACCCTTCGGACGAACCTTGACAAAGTTAAGATAACGGGTGATCGAAAAAACAAGAAAATTAATGTGAAAAATATTATTTTACTTTTCGCAATAAAAATATTAATTGTCGCTAGCTCGAGATCAGCCTAAAAATCGTTATCTCTCTGCTGTACTTACCTGATTGCAGTTGTCATCCGACGAGTGATGAGAAACTTGAAATTTATTTGTCCTTTCTAGTGTGTCTTCTCTATGACATAATTATTAATGTGAATAATTATTAACGTGAATTGTCATGAGAGACGCGTGCGTTATATTATATTATCAGTGTCGTTAAGTTTTTTTTCTAGTGTCTGTAAGTTAATAAATAAAAGTTAATTTTTTTACTATTATTGTCTTATTTCAATATCGTTGCAAATCGAACCTATTTGATAAATAAGATTAAAAAAACAGTAATAAATGATTTATTATTAAAGACAAAAAAATATTCGATCGTTCCAAATCTTTTTCCTAAATTATTATCAATATTAATAGTCAGAGTTACATTATAAATATAGGAAAAATGGAATTATAAAATATATTGTATAACCTCATGAATCGAATATCTTTAAAAATATCTGATAATTCTCTCGATAACACTCGTGGGCATATAAAATATATAATAGTTCGCGCAGAGCGAACTAAACTAAATCGAAAACCTCTATCATTTTGCAAATTTTACAATATAGTTAACAAGATATTAAATTCTAAAGATAAATTCTAAAGACCGAAGAAGCAAAAAATCGCGCACGTGTAAGCAACTTTAAGATATCTTTCAAAGCTGGTTCTAAAATATTTTAAAGATATTATCTTAAAATCGATTTTAAGCATTTTACTTATCGGATAACTAAAAATAAATAGCGAAAATTGCAAAATGATAGAGGACTTTTCAACTAAATTTAGTTCGCCTTTACCTGCCCACGAGCGTTGTCGAGAAAATTACCAGATACCCAAGAATTTTTGTAATGCTTATTACGTTAATCAAATAATAAATACATTCTGTAAAAAATCAAAGCTCTGAAATAATAGATAATAAAAGTCAGGCATTTTATTAACTCATTTATTATTCAATTTCTTATGTGTCGTTCTTGACGATCACTTAAATAGTGCCTATACTATCAATATTATTAATACAATATATTGTCAATAATATAGATATAATATTTGTTGAACATTTTTTAAATAATCAATATTAATGTAATATAAAATATTGTATAATAATATTGATCACATAGACTTTATATATCACGTTATGAGTAATACATATGAATTTTACAAAAACAGCTGAGTTAACAAGTAGATAGGTGCAAATGTGACAAATATATCGTCCATATTAGAATATGAATGGATTTGCGATTAAATATATACAATATATGTATATTTATGATTACACATCATTAACCAGCTCACTATTTAAATAATAAAAGTTAATTATTCACATTATCTAGTATGAACAATAACAAGAAAATTAAATATGTCACAACAATCTCTCTAAGATAGATAGAAGACGTAAAGAATCGCAGTGATAATTTTGCACCAGCAAAAAACATTCTTTTTTCCACTTCACCATTCAAACCGTAAATTTCACATCAACAAAAAATTGACAATTAATGTCACATGAATTATTTCTTCTTAATAAATAGAAAATCTTTTACATCATCTTTTATAAAGTGATATAAATTTATCGTACAATTACTTTATTTCAATCAAATAGTAAATTAAATACTGTAGATTCTTAAAGGGATGATATGACCTTTGTATTATAATGTCTCGAAGAGTTAACAATAAATTGAATATATTTTCTCATTCACTATGATTAATTACTATCTTAGAATATAAATTGAAAATTATTTTCACTCTGATACAAAATTATCTTTGCCACTGTAATTTTAACATTTTATTATTATTGCAATATGCTTGTCATAAAGTAGGTATTGAAACAAATATAATCTAGTGATATCTTTTACAAAAGTTTCAATACAAAAGTATATTGCACACTTAAAGATATGTAATTGATCTGTACGCGTTTCCAACTTACTAAATAAACCTTAATTTCTAATTTGATTTATATCATGTTCATACAACTGTTTTATGAGAGTTATATGATAATAAATTAAACTTTGAACGCATGCATATATGATCAAATATTTATTTAGGAAAACATTTCAATTGTCTGTAAAAACAATCGTGATTCACAATACAAACATTTTAACAAGGCCGGTTCTCGAACAGTGTTATACAAATATTTATGTAAAAATAAAGATACGTTGAACATGTAATAATAACAATAATTATGAGAAAGAAATCATAAGTATAGTATAATAATACTTTCAGAGAGATAGAAAAAAACAAATTTATATCTTGATCTCTGACATACACGAATAATAAATTTTTGTCTCATATATTTAAATACATATACATACATTATGTACGTAAATACACTAAAAAAATTACTAAATTATAATACATATTTCTCTGAATAGTATTAAGTAGACGTTTAATTGCAGTAAATGTTTATACTTAAATGTTTATACTTAATAAAAAAATAATAATTAAATCACAAATTAACGGATTTTGTATGAAATAAATACATGTTTATATTTAGTAAATGTTCACATTTAGAATTATCCAAACAAATATTTATTCAAATTTAATATTTTTTTCAATATCTCTCTCTCTCTCTCTCTCTCTCTCATCACTATACATACACGCACATATATATGTATATACACATATGTATTGTATATATACATATATAAGTATATGCACATGTAATAAAACAACTACTATATAAAATATAAATATATAATATTTGTATATCTCTCTTTCTCTTGCCATTTTCACAGCTAGCTGCCTACATAGGATTGGACGGATGCAATGTGATTTCATTTTCCTCTCGCGAGGAGAAAAATCAAATTATCACTAAAACTAATAAATTAAAAGAAAATACATATAATAAATATAAAAGAAGAAAAAAAAGAGGAAAACGTATCACGTATCTTGCAAATTTCGTTATGCCGTTTTATAATTAACGATTAAATTTATACGAGAAAATTATATTCTTTAGAATATGAACAAACTTTATTTTTTGTAGCGTTAAGTTGATTTAATTAATCACCTGAATTAACTTTTATTTATTGTAAAATTCAATTTTATAAAACATGAAATGTTACACTATTATATTATAATTAATTTTAATCAATGCAAAAAGTAGTTACAATAAAACTTTAATTATAAATGAACTCTCCAATCGAAATTATTTTTTGTTAAACTAACGTGTATTATATTACTTACAAAATTATAATAAATAAATCAAATAATACACTTTTCAAAGTATACAACAGTTTCTACGTAATCGGTGTATAATACATTATGAATATTTTAATAAACGTTTAGCAAAACATTATATAATAAATGGATATTAATACTAAATATTATAAAGTACTTAAATGGACGGAAAACTGTAATAATAATATTATTAACACAAATAACTAACAATAATACGTAACTGTATTATTAATACTCATATATTGGATTAAAAAATTCTTGATGAGTTATTAAATTCGATACGATTCATTTCCGTCTTACAGTATGTATAAGTTCATATACATTTTTAAACAAATTTTTTGCTCTTTCCTTTTAAGCGTATGAAAAGTATGAATTTCAAAAATATGAAAATATGTTAGATATGTGTATTACATTAAATAGTTATAACAAGCAGGAGAGACCGGAATTTGTTGGAACGGTTTTCACAATTTCGGCTAATTCTAATTTTATTAGATTTTTTAAACAATTATTACGATTAAAATATATTAATATAATAGAGAGAATCTTTCTCTATATTTTCATATCAGTAATAGTTCTATATACTGTATAGTTTCTTTGTAATAATAATTAAATACAAAGATGCTGCATTGTAGTCAACATGCCCCGTTGAGATAAATTGACATTTACATGTCACTTTATGTAATGTTGCTTCCATGATAAACTTCATATTAAATTAATAAAAACGTGATAGAAAAGTAATAGAAATAAAAACTCAGGTAGTATAGATATGTACTTCTTAATAAAAATTGTATCTTTCAAAGTTATTTTGAAATAATCAAATAGCAAAATGTTATTACAGAAAAACAAATATAAATATTATTTTAGTTCTACCTTATTTTAATATAGAAATATTAATAAATATAAAGCGTTTTGTCAGAATTAAATTGCAATTAAATATTCATATTAAATATTCATTAAATATTCACGTGCAAAATATTCATACGGTACAGAAAGTCTAATTTTTTCTTATAAATGAGCCAATGAATCTCATCTCTGCATACATCTGATTTATATCATTTTATAATAAATTATTATTATTACTATTAAATAATGTGTCTTATACAGACTTTTTTTTAATACTTTTTTAAAATAATATATACACATAGATTTGTTTTCTCAAACCGAAGGATTAATATAAAATTATGAAATGTTCAAAAATTTATTTGTCTCCTCTTAAATCAAATTTTTCTCTTTTTCTATTGTAATACTTACTTGATTTGAATGAAACTTAGGAAAAAGTACTAAAATTATAAAAGAAATATTTAGCTTTTCCATTATTTCTTTAAATATATATATATAAATGAAACGCGATTCCAATTTGCCTCATGTACCAACCAGCCCCAGTCTTTCCTATTTTGGTTTTATGTTTGCATACATAACAAACAGACACTATACAAAAGTTCCAATTCATATAATTTATGTGTATTTGCCTAATTAAACTTTGACATTTACTTTGACATTGGAAACTGTGCTTAAGTGTTAAGTGTATGATGATAATAAAGATTATTTATTGCAGTTTGAGTTATACAGTTATGTAATCAAATAACTCCCCAATAATATATAAACTAAATTAATCATGTTTTATCACAAACAAAATGTTTCCAAAATAATTTGTATTTTCATAATAAAACAAGTTGAAAATTCGGTTTAAAGAGCCTCGATACGTGATCAACATACTCTCAATATAAAAGAATAAAAGGGGGAAGAGATTAGATTTATAATTAAACTTTAAACAAATGCACGACGAACTTTTTATATCATCCGCTTTCGCATAAACTTTCAACAACAATAAAAGTAATAATTCTCTCTCATTATTAACGATTTTTTGCTCATTATCAATTCTATCTTTTGGCATGTACTTAATAAAGCAAGAGCGTAATGTGTTAATATGGAGCATTGAGATAGAATACAGTCTTTATTTCACAAATATTTCTTTAAAAAAGTATATTTATATTATAATTTTTTAAAATTTTAATATGTATCTGTTAAGGGGATCTTAAAATAAAGAGTTCCGAGCTTCGATAAGATCGCTGACTACCGATAAAATGCGACATATCGACACATCGTCTTTATATACAATACTATTACATCAATATCACGCATATATATATATATATATATATATATATATATATACATACATAAATTTTCATAAAACAATAACATTTTAATTAGACGTCTGAGTCTAATTCTAAGAATTTACGTTGTTTATTTATGTAAACTACTAGTCTGAATAGTACTGACTTACGAAATTGTGGACCAGAATGCAAAATTTTTATATCAAGCAAACATGGTTAAAATATTGACAGTTCTGACACCATATAATTAGACTTAAAAAATGGTAAAGATCTCAATTTAAATAATTGCTTTCGTTCTCGGTATAAACTTTACCTCAGAGACATATATTAATGCGTATACTTTAATCTTAGAGAAGAATTTTCAAATCTATAAAAGAGGAAAATAATAATTGTTATATAACAATTATTGCGTTTAGTCAGTAAAACACAGACTTTAGAATCCCCTTAACACATATTATTATATTGCAAAAGAGATGCAATTTCAAATAAAAATATAATACTATTACATACCATTTACATACCAATATTAAATTTTTATTCCTTCTTTTTATCTTATCAAAATTCATATTTTTATAATAACACATTTTACTTAAAAAATTAATTGAATGCAAAGTTGATTTTTGCTTATAATGTGATTGGTAATCACGCAACTAATTTCAGCTTATTAATATCATTTGAATTAATATCAATTTTATTAATTTAGTTTACGTAATTATGAGATTAGCTATCTTAATATCATATTCTTAATATGTGAATTATTGGTCAATACTCCATGAAATTTATAAAAATACGTGCATGACATTAGGTCAAAATTTTCATCACTTATACAAACACATGCTCACACACATCCACACACACGAACACACACATGTGTTATATTTTATATTATATAATGCTTTCTTAATCTTCTTTATATTTTAGATTCTGCGTCATTATGATTTATTATATTTATAACAAATGCAATTTTCCTCGTTTTTTTCTATCATATATGATATGTTTCTCTATTTTAATCCATCCTATTCTCCCGCCAATATTTTCCCGATCATATTTCATTTTCGTTTATATTCTATTATATTAATCCACTTATAAATGTATATGTCGTGTAAAGATATTGTAGAAAAATTGGAAAAGACCTAATATATTCAACAAGTCACTATTAACATGTTAAGCGCCGAGCCTATTTCGTTCAACTTTCCGTTTACGCCACACAATACCGTTGACTGGAAAGATATGCGCTATGCGCGAACTGAAATAAATAAAAGAACGAGAAGCAAAGTGGTGCCGGACTAACAAATCATCAGTCACACAAAAGGCATAGTACAGTTTTGTTCTCTAAAGCAGATCTATCAAATATTTTAAAAAGTTTTGGAAACACACCGTTGCACTGGCGTGGCATAAACGGAAAGTTCGGTGCCGGTTCGTAGGAAACAGCATGGCGTAAAACGTATTCAAACCACGCGTTTGATCTGAATTTCTTTGATATTTAACTCAGGTAGCTTTGAAGAGTTCTGACGATTATCAATCGTAACTTATTTACACTTCATTGTAACAATATTATACCAGACTCACGAACGACTTGATTCGCATCTTTGGAACTTACTAAAAGTCCCCATTATCAAAATCATAGACGATGTCACCGACAGAGAACTTTAGTATTCGACTTTGGTGGAACAGTAAAAATCGTTTGATATCGTAAAGACATCGTCTCTGATCGTCGAATCAACTATATAATTAGTGATATTGGAAACCACCTACCGTTAATGGAACATGCACATGGAACTACTTCGAGTAGGTGTCTTGTCATCACCATTCAATTTCCTGTCGTAACAGCCTTGAACGATGACGATACTGCAATCACGTAGCAAATGCTCATGCTGACAACGCGCACGTGCCAAAAGAGCGTCAGTTAAACTTCTGTTGAATGCGTCTGTATACGCACTTTCTTTTGCGAGCCGTTCCTTGACAAGGTCGGGCTGTGTGCCGAGAAGCCAGGATTATGAATGCCAAGAGGTTTGGGCTTCTTCAGAGAACTCCTAAGGGGCGAGGCTGTGCTAGTCACGCTACTGGAAGTCGCTACCGAAGCCGTCGATCCATTTCCGGCCCCACCGACATACGGCTTGCCGCTGGCGTCTGTCATCGAGATCGTGCCACCTGCAACGCAATAAGATTAACAACGCGATTATATTTTCTGTTCTTGATGCTGCTTGATTAAACAAATTTTTTACTTTTTTTTTATTTCTTTTATATTCGGAATATTATCAATGTAATCGAACTATTATTACAAGTACGTATATTTTATACTCATATAGTACAAGCCTACATAACATAAGATGTTTTAAAGAAAATGAAGAATATCTTATATCCTAAGAATGTCCCTCGGTGTGCTATAGATATCTACACTGAAAAAAAATATAGTCAATTTTAATAAATATAAATATAGTCAATTAAATATTTATTGAATATTTGCCAACTAAATATTTATTAAATATAAAGATTTATTTGATATTTATTTGATATTTATTTGATATAAGAAATGTTACTTTGATCTAACAATCTTTTTTTTACTAAATAAATATTTATTTACTGTAAGTAAAAGTTTAGTTGGCAAAATATCAAAATATTAAACTAAATATTTATTAAAATTGACTATATTTTTTTTTAGTGTATACAGAGAGACAGAGAGAGAGAGAGAGAGAGAGAGAGAGAGAGATTTGCATAGGATACTAATTATAATATACAAAAGAATGCATAAAATCTTACGAGCTGTGATATGCACTCCCAAAACATTTTTAAAAAATTGACATTTTTTTGGATTATTTATTCAAATGTTTGTAAATGTAACAATATGTGTTTTTAATAATATAATTCTTAAGATCCCATAATAGTTATTGAATCTAAAATATTATTGTTTAAAAAGGACAACATTGTTATGAATATTTAAATAAATAATTCCAAAAGTGTCAATCTTTTTAAAAATATTTTCAAACTTTTAGCTTGGGGTGTATTAGCAGAAAGAGTAGATGATACTTCGATTACATATTATTATTATTCAAATTATATATATTTTATACGTATATTATACGTGTGTGTTACAAGCATTGCTGTTGATAAGCATTGCGTGCCAGGATGATAAAAAAAGCCACTTCGTTTTATGATCTAATATATTACGACGCTAAGTCCATAAGTTACGGTAGATGGATTTGATGTATTGGGGGTGACCTTTACGCGCAGCAATATGGCGAAGATACGCAGCGTAGCGTAATCATTACATTACTATAAATTTATTCGGTGTCTCAAAAATGCTATGTAGTGACGAACAAATACACAAAACACAATTTATCTCATACTGCATATAGGTATATTTGTGTGTGTGTGTGTGTGTGTGTGTGTGTGTTTAAAAGCGAGAAAAAGCGTAGTCTACTACGTTCTTCGACTTTTAAATTTTATCAGTTCCAGACATGATAACATAATATCCTTCTTTTCTGAGAATTATATCGATTTTATGTCGACCGACTAAACCAAGTTCTTTCAGAAAAACCAACCATCAAGTATTGGCAAATATGACCTACAATATAAATTATTATCGAAACTTAGTTGCGAAAGCGAAATTAAGTGTTTCAAGAAGAAAGGATACATCAAAGCGGATTTTAACAAAGAAAAGTCATCCATAATATAAACAATATATATGTCATAACAAAAAAAAGCTCTCTCTCTCTCTCTCTCTCTTTCTCTCTCTCTTTGTGTGATTTTTAAAAATGTTCTAATTCTTAGAAAAGATGAACAGTTAGTTGAATAGAGATGAAAATTAAATTACATTGATAGAAACGAGCATTAATGAATTTTTTTAAAACTTTCTGTACATAATACGGCAAATTAAATTATAGTCTTATCGTATCTATCCCAATGTTAAATAAAGTTCGCAATGAATAGAAATATATTTAACAAACAATAAACTGAATGTGCTTTAAAAACAGATGTTAATATATTGATATACTGCCTTATGCTGTCAATCAATTTGACGAATTTTATTGTAAATCTATTTGCCATAATATCAAAAAGGATAACATGTCCATATTCAATAGGAAAATATAGTTGATTTATCACAGATATCAGAAAATTGAACTGCTGTCCAGTTCGAACTTACCGTTTGTGGGTTGATGATATTCCCGATATCCTGGATTATTTATGGTAGCTCCACGAGGATCCGTGACAACCCTAATCTTAGTCGGATCGCCACCTCTTCGGGCGTAAATACCCTCGTAAATGGCAGAAACTAGTACACCAAAGTTCAAAGCGATGGCAGCCAACTGCAATAATAAATAAAATCTACTAAAAATGTCTTGATCAAAATCTAATTGTGCGAAGCTACGTACATATATCAAAAATATCAATCGTATCTTCTCTTAGCACATTTCATAATTCTTCTTCTCCATTTCATACATTTCTCGTCAAGTAATAAAATATTAGATAATAACAATTATTTGTAAGTAATAATTCAGAAATGCCTTACATGCTCTTGTAATAAACCAAAATTTATATAGAAATTAATACATATATATAAGAAAGCATATATTATAAGCATATAAAAATAAACAAGATTACATCCTTTTTATAAGACTTATAATCCATCAATATATTCGGTTGGAATTAAAATATAACATATTTATCACAAAATAAATAAATTTTTAAACATATATGATGTACATAATCGTTCTGTTTGCAATCATATATTTAATATTACATTGATTGAATAGGTATAAAATAGCTATATAAATAAAACGCATACTTATTGTTTGAGCTTTAAAAATTTTTTCATTGTAAAATTTAAAAAAATTTTACGTGTTTGATTTTAATTTAAAAACAGCTTTGATTTTTTTCATTTTATAGTTTTAAATGTTTTCTGTTATGTTTTTTTACACATTGTTGAGAAATTGGAGAATATGAGTATTACTTTTAGATATTATACACTGAAAAAAAATATAGTCAATTTTAATAAATATTTAATTGAATACTGCAAACTAAATATTTATTAAATATAAAGATATATTTATTTAATACAAGAAATGTTTATTTGATTTAACAATAATTTTTTTTATTGAACAAATATTTATTTATTTACTTACTATAAGTAAATAGTATTGAACTAAACATTTATTAAAATTAACTATATTTTTTTCTCAGTGTACGACTCGTATAATTTATAAATAGCCTATAACAGAATCTTATCACAAGAAATTTTGACAAAACAAGAGTGAAAATGAAAAATATATATTTCTTTTTATATATCCTATAGCTTACTATATCTTATATTTATCCTAACTTACTGAAGTTATCAAAAGTTTATCAATTTATGGCCGGACTGTTACGTCTCCAGTATAATTAAAGCGAAGTTTATAAAATTGATAATAATAATAAAATTAATTCACTAAGAAGTCTATTATATCTATAAATTGTTTATTTTGCGATAAAGATTTATGATCTTTAAAACGAGAGAATGCACCTATCCGGAAATGAGACATAAATAAAATCAAAAACTCGAACTGTAAACTTTACGTACACAATCATAAGAAATCTATTGCTTTTCCGAGAATCGCGCATTTATTTTCCTTTGCATTAATTGGCTTGTAGATTCCAATTACTTGACACATCGTCCACTGTTTTAATCCACTGTTCTAATTTGGCGCATCTCCATGTTCTCAAAATATCAATTCACATCGAGAATTCGCTACATACATGCCGCAATGCCATAGTC
>Ga0157364_1004179_pt1 | contig 14344 bp, 8 predicted proteins | sample AttsexASBM2_FD_111476 | JGI IMG/M metagenome (GOLD analysis project Ga0157364, IMG submission 111476) | Fungus gardens microbial communities from leaf cutter ant in Ribeirão Preto, State of São Paulo, Brazil - Atta sexdens ASBM2 | ecosystem: Host-associated > Fungi > Mycelium > Unclassified ... | reverse complement strand
TCAAAATATTAAAATAACATACTATAGCAATGTTTTTATTTACAAACAGTTTTCTTAATTCTTAATACTAAGCTTCAATAACGCTGATCAACCTATGACATTAAATTTATAACTTAATATTTGTTTCATATATATATTTATTCACAACGTGATATTTCAATTAAATTTGCACTTCAGTCATCGATCTCTATGTTTTATTATGTAAGACAATTATAGGAAAAGGAATTCTATAATTATATTATAGAATACAGTTACAAAAGAATATAATTGTATTATAGGGATGTGCTAATTTATGAAATATCCATAAATTGTAAATTTAATGTCAAATTATTACATAATCTATTCACATTTTTATAGAATTATCAAAACATTTATTATCTCACTTTTGTAATTCACCAATTAATAATTATAAGTATTTATTCTGAATAATTCTTAAACGATATCTTATTCTCTTTTTAATAATAAACTTAAATCTATAGGAACTTTGAAAAATTTACTTTAAAAATCAATAAATTTTGAATTATAAAGTTTTTAAATAAAAAGATAAGAGGATTTATGTATTATAATATATGTCTTTTTATATATATATATATATATATATATATATATATATATATAAAATCATCTTTCTACCATCTGTGAATGATTATATCATATTATAATTTAATATTAAATCATATTATAAATAAAATATTAACTTATGTATGTATATCAATATTTTTATATAAAAATTTTTCCGTCTTATTTATTTAATTCTCTAAAAAAGCGTTTCCCATCTTTACATAAGTATGTATCAAACACTAGATAAAAAAAGATTATATATTCTAATAAGATAGCAATTGTAAGATTAATTAATAACTCGACTTTTGATGAATTTAATTCCACTTATAAGTATGAAATAAAGAGTATATTGAGTTCAGACCTGTTTCAAATACAAAAAAAATTGATTTACATCCTAATGAGATAGCAATCATGAAGTTAAAAAAGATCTGTAAATTATTCGTAAATAATATTTAAATCATAAAAATTTACTCAAGTTTTATAAATATATCATATATAAGTATCAAATAAAGAGAAACATCGAAAATTTAAGAGTTTGTGATTAAAATACAAGATAAAAAATGTCATATCCTAATAAGATAGCAGTTGTGAAAAAATTTCATCATTTAAAAAAGTCTTTCAATCATTTAAAAAATTCTTAAACTATTCATAAGTTAGTTATCAATACTTAAATTAGTGATACTTATTCGATTTTCTTAAGTTCAACATCATATACAACTGTTGAATTAGGTGGAACTTTGAGTCCATAACTTTCATCTCCATATCTGTAAGAAGAATATAGTACTAATAAATTTATATGTTTTCGAAATGTGACTGGACATTGTACTTGAAAAAAGAATTTTTTTTTTAATTTGAAACTGACTCAATGTGAAACGAATTGGAATATATAAGTAAAAAGCACAAGTAAGAATGCTATACATACGCCATATTGGGTGGTATTACAAGACGACGTTTTTCATCAATTTTCATTCCAAATACTCCTACATCCAAGCCTTTGATCACGAATCCTGCACCGAGTTTAAATCTAAAGCCAAGTTTTTCAAATCGATCAAATTCTTCCAGCATTAGTCCGGTCTTCACATAAGCCACATAATAGATTGTGACGTATTTGCCCACTTCTGCGATTTTGCCAGTACCAGGTCTTAACTCTTGCACTTTCATTCCACCCTTTATAATTCTTACATTTTGCTGCTTGCTATTCTTTTTTGTTTTATCAGGATCTTTTTCCTTCGATTTTTCCTCGGTTATTTTAGCTTTCTGCTGTTTGTCTTTTATTTCTTGCTTTTCAGATTCTTCCTTTCTTCTTTTTTGCATGTCATTCTTATTTTCATTTTTGCTTTCATTTTTCTGTTTATTTTTTGATCTTAAATGATATATTGATGACTTATTTTCTTTATTTTCTTCATCATTGTCATTACTTTCCATAGAAGAATCCTGAAAAGAAATGTCAGAAAAATTCTCAGAAGAACTCTCAGAAGATTCCTCAGACGGAATCTCAGAAAGATTTTCAGAAGGAACATTATTAAAATTAATATTTTCATTGCAATGAAGTAATGACCTTACGCGCTTTGTTTCTTCTGTTCTATTATTATCTTTCATAAAGTTTTTTCTTTTTAAGTTTAGAACTTGAAGAGATATTCTATTTTCTTGGATTTGTTTCTTTTTAATAGAGTATGGTGAAACTATCCATTTTTCCTCAATTTTTATTGTTGTATATTTATTCAAATATTCAGTTAGTTCTTTTAGACAAGTCCCTTTATTTTTTAGCTCATTTATTTTTTCGTCTAAGATGTGCCAAGATAAAGTTGTTATCCAATTTGGATTAAATGGAGCTTTTTCCGAGTCAATTCTGTAATGTCCAGTTAGATGAACATAACTTCCACCGTTGCATGAAAGAGTTACAACAGTTTCCTTTTGTACAAAAACATTGAGTTGAACTTGCCATGGTTTATCCTTGTGTAAAGTACAAAGCAGAAATCTTGTCTGCTCATGAACCATCATTACTTGTATCGGTCTGTCACCTGCAAAGAAGGCAATGTGCGCGCGATTTCAGCCACGTAAACAACTCTCATACGCAGGATATAATTCGCTATGTAAATAAAACACTTGATAAATGACAACGTACATTTAATCTTAATCTTGACCTACTGAACAACTTGTAATACTACTCTCTGTTAAAATGTAGCGTTAGAACGCGTCACATATTGTATCTGATCATTTTACATGTACACGAAAGTGCGTAAAGATATGTTAAGACAGAGGCGGGAATTAATGGAATTTACTTTACGAGGTGAATTTCAGGTATGCCGTCGCGAGATTTCACGAAAGAGTTCAGAAGTTGTATCTTACTAGCATATGTAATATCCAAACTTGCCATGGTTATGCGAAAGGACTCATTCACGTATTGCGAGTATTTATTTCCCGGTTGTAAAATTAGCGCTGTAATGAAAAAATGACGTTGGTTGGATGAGATGTTTCGCCACAATATTCATGGATTTTATTAATATATTTAGTTGAGAAGCAAATTATCTTACCCCAAAAGGATGACATTATGTCTCCAAATTACAACGAAAAATTGATCAGAGAAAGAAAGTGGAATCTGTTCGCAACAGCTTCTAGCAAACGATTATGTAGTTGGTCACGATCACTACGATCTACGATCTCAAAATCGAAGTAGATTCGAATCTATTTTGTGCTTCCATCGATCGAGAAATTCTGCGCATGCGTAGGAGCGTTAATTTAACAATGCCTATTCTTTTCTTGTATTAAGATGGAATGCGTGATATGTATTATATCTCGTATACCGTTTCTTTAACCTTTATTATTATTCTTTATTCATTATTTGTTTCCTATTTTATTATTCTTACCATAATTACTTTTTTATATATTTATTTGTTATACATAATATAATGTTATACATATATATAATATAGATATGTGTATCAATTAATTATCTGTCCTTACAATACATAGTTCCTCAAGTATAAGAGTCCTGAGGACGCCCATTGAATGATAAAGACCTCATTGACCTCTTTAGGACATCTATTGGAGAATTGTATGGATGTTTTACGTATTATATAATTTATCATTTGTATATTTGGTAATACAAATATACATAAATTATTATAAAAATTGAAGAAATTCGAAAGAATACATGTGCCGATATAAAATCGACGATATTACCGATAAAAAGTCTACTGTTTATGTTGCTTGAAATCCCTCAAATTTGTTGTATTTAAAAGGAGATAAATTCTATATTCAGGTATTGGGATGAAAGAATGCGAAGATGCTAAATACAAAATGTACAAGCAATTCAAACAGATCTAAAAAGCGATCAATCTTGACTGTATTCCAAAATTCACTGCCTGCACTAAAAATCTATGTAGGCTGCGTTTCGTTTTCATTATGAGTATTGAAAATTTATATAGTTCACTACATTATATGTATATAAGATTTTCGACATTGGAATTCGACACTGAATTTCGGAAAACACGATTCTTGTACAAAGCGCTTTCCATTGAATGACTTAAAATTTGAACGATTAGTGTCGGTTTCTACCAATGTAGATAACTTCAATCTCGATTCAACTCTTCATCTCTTTTTTAATTTTTAAAATTAGAAAAAGATGAAAAGCTATTTGAACCAAGATTAAGTTTATACATTGATAGAAACATTGATATAGACTCTAGTATGTCGAAATATGTAAGCAATTACTCAGCTTTTTAATCTCGGTCTTACTCAATCTTTATCTTTTTCTGATTCTTAGACCTACAACAGGATAAAAAGTAAGTTTAACCAAGATTAAAGTTAGAACTGTACTTCATTAATTGTTATTTGTTTTAGGTTTATTCACGCGGATGATAATCGTGGAAAAAAATGCAGTTTTGCGATATACACGACGATAACATTGCGTTATCAATATATGTACGCTTATTTATGTGTGAAGCATCTATACAGTATAGTCATCATGAATTTAACTCAATGCTGCGTAATTAATCTAGCTAAAGATTTTGGTGTGATTAAACAATTCTACGGATCGATTTAATCACCAATTAAATTTATCGGATTTTAATCAAAGTCGCCCTCTGTAGCTGTGACATATGCACGTATAAATACAGCTGACTTCTCTAATGTGTTTCGCACTCCGTTCGACAACCAATGAGAAGAATCGTTTCCTAGGAACGAAAATGGCGTCTTAAATAATCCCTAGGATTCACGCTCTTCCATTGGATGTCTTGCGTATCCTTGTACTTGTCAAAATACTTGTCAGTTGCCGAACTGCCGAAGTGAGGGAAGGAAAGGGAGTAAGAGCGAGCGAGCAAGTGAGAAGTGAGAATGAAAGAAAGAAAGAGAGTGAATGCAGCAGCACTGCGCATCGCAGTCAGTTTTGTAGGCGCGGCGTGATAGGTGGTTCGTACAATCCAGTACAATCCTTGGAACCTAGGGATCGCGCCCGCGTTCGACACAGCTCGAGCAAGCTCGAGGCTCGAGTAGTCGACTGAGCTCGATGACCTAGGTAGAGCCGTTTGGGCCGTTCATCTCGAGCCGCAAACAGCAAATCAGCGCAAACCCATTGCCGCCGCGCGCGAGCGCGCGTATAGTGTATATCCACGCAGACGGGATGGCGTCCACGAAGAGGAAGCAGGACGAGAGGAACTTGAAGACGCTCCGCGAACTGGTCTCGCAGCCGGGCAACAAGGAATGCTTCGATTGCAACCAGCGCGGGCCGACTTACGTCAACATGACAATCGGCTCGTTCGTCTGCACCTCTTGCTCTGGTATGCTGTAAGTAGCTCTGGCTCCAATTAGTTCTCTCCTCCTCGCTTTTCTTTTCTCTTTCTCTTTCTCTCCCTCTCCCTTCCCCCCCCCCCCGCGCTACATCCCCGACCTCGTCGTGTTTCCTCGATCGCGTGCAGCTTAACCGCTGTTAAGTATGCCCTTCTCGCCCCCTTCTCTCCTCTCTCTTCCCCTCTCTTTCCCTCCTTCCCGTCCTCCGTCCCCGCGACATGACATTGGGCAAATGTCATACAATCATCGTCTCGGATGCGAACCTAGGGGAACCTGAGACACTCGCAGATCATCCTCGGAACGGTCTTATTGTCAGAGAAGGGCATGACAACGGTCAGAATCGGAACTCGGAACACGATGAGGTCAGCGAGCTGTGGTACCACGATCAATGGTATCGCGATCATCGCGAGTAGCCGTCTCTATCCCGCGCTCCAAATCCTAGTTCTGACCATGATTCGTGTGACGACTATAAATAGAAAGAGGGAAATTCCGTGCCGCGTGACCGTCGAGCAGGCAGATGGTCCTGGTGAACACAACGCCGTTATCCTCAGAAATGTCTTTTTATGTGGGACGCAGCCTCCGCGTGAAAATCGCTTCAGGCGACATACACGTGTACAGGCCTCCTCCAGTTCTCTTCATAAGCGTTGTGTTCCGACGCGAAGAGAAAGAAGAGAGAGAGAGAGAGAGAGAGAGAGAAAGAGAGAGAGAGGAGAGAAAGCGAAGGAAAGACTGTGCGCTCTTGCGTACGGACTCCAAATGAGTCATCGCGTTAAAACATCGGCGGCGTCCATGGCCAGGAAGTTAGCGCTATCAGCGACGTCGACATCGACGTTTTCTTTGTGCGCAGTTCTAGTTATCATTGGTCAAAATGTTACGTGCGCCGCTAAAGAAAAAGAAATGCATTTTTCATTTGTCCCTTTTTCTCCTCGTTTCTTTTCTTGGTTCTCTCTCTCTCTCTATCTATCTATCTATCTATCTGTCTATCTATCTATCTATCTATCTATCTATCTATCTATCTATCTATCTATCTATCTATCTATCTATCTATCTATCTATTTATTTATCTTTATTTCCCTTCCAGGAAACTGCAATCGCTCACGCGCGATATGCGATGCCGATTATCGACTCGCGCTCTTTAATCGGTCAAGTCTCATTGCGCGAGGCGATCGCGTTGCACCGCACCGCGTCGCATTGCACTGCACACGCGCGCACGTGCGGATTTTTAAATCTCGCTGTACTATATTTGCGAACCTATATGACGTATTCTAGCACGCGAGCCTCGTTATTATTCGTCACGGAAATTTAACGATTGTAACGTACGGTAAGCCGAGGGACGAAAGTATTCCAGAGCGAGCCGTGATTTAAAAAAAGAAAATATCTGTATGACGTAATTACAATGGCTAAGCACTCATTGATTTTCCGCGAATTCCCTTCCTCTCTCTTTCTCATTCTTGTTTTATATTCTTTAACAAATAATTCCAAATAATTGATAAGCGTAGAAACGCTCAATTTCCAAAATACAAGATAACGGATTTCTCTGTTACCACTGATCAGCTGACGTAAATTATTGTAAATATTTTTGTGAAAAAGATCGTAATGATGATAATTTGTTCAACTAGAAATTGTAGATATATTTACAAGAGCTCTGTTCTTTTTTGATGAATATTTTGAATTGATGTACGCTAGTATAATATCGTCTTGATAAGTTACCGCATTCCAACTTACTGTACCAAGACAATATACACCAATTAGAATAGCTTTCGAAAAGAATCTTAAGATAAATTTCTCTGTTATCGCTGGTGAGCTGATGTTTTTGTGGAAATGATATTACGATGCCTATATTTTTTTAAACTGAAACTATAAGCGTGTTCACACGAATCACATCACGATAAGCAAGATTTTCCCGTCTGCTCGATCAATCCGATCTCTGCGTCAATATGAATCAGAATCCTGATCTACAAGCCCTCGTGTTGCATTTCCAGACGAGGCCTGACTCCACCACACAGAGTAAAGTCCATTTCCATGGCGACGTTCACCCAGGATGAAATAGACTTCATAAAGGAGCATGGCAACGAGTACTGCAGGAGAATATGGCTGGGTCTGATGAACTCAAACTCTTCACAGAATTTGGACACTAAGGACGAACAAAAGATGAAGGACCTGATGAGCGCCAAGTACGAGCTTAAAAGATATTATCTGGACCCGTCAATCGCAAATCAAAATACGGTAACGACACAGCCAAGGTCACAGTCCACGAGCAGCATTCCGAGGGTACCGAATTCGGGAACATCCACGACATTGCCCGCACCAGTTGGCCAGAAGCCGAGCAATACGGATGCATTAAACAATTCCAACAATTTCTCGACGGACTTCGTCGCCGACTTTAGCAAAGTTCCTGATCCCTTCTGCCCGACGACGACGGCGCCGGTCGGTCAACAGACGATCACACCGCAGCCGTTCTTCGCTAATTTTGACAATAATCCAGTCTTCAATAATTCGAAGAGTGAGTAGCGGTCAGAATGTCTTTATATCTCTTACGTTAAAATATCGAAATTGTAACAACGCTTGTCTTATAATGAACAATTTTATTATTGAGGTATGGAAACGTCCGCAATGTTTAATCAGGTCGGTGGAAACGCCACGATGAACATGAATGGGATACACGCGCCACCCTCGGAAGATCGTTACGCGGCACTTAAAGACTTAGACTCATTGATGAAGCAAACGCAATTGAAGGAAGAGACAACTGGAAACTTATCTGCATCTACATGGAATGCAAATAATTCAAATGGTGAATATTGCTAACTTGCAAGTTTGGAACAAAACGCCGATTAATTACACTCTTGTCGTCTTATTAAGAGAAAGCATTCAGACCATATAAAATTCTCAATTGCAGCACCAAATGCTACATGGAGTATAGGAGTAAATAATCAAACGCACGTCATCTCAAACCCGTTCACGGGTGGTGATTTATGGCGGCCGTCTGCGAACATAGTCAACAATAATACTCAATCCGTCGATAGCTCTCTGTACAATCCCGCGAATCCGTTTAAATCGACTCAGTTTCCTGTAAATAATGGTAAGATAGAGAAAATTAATTTCTAAGCCAAAATTCTTAAAAAATATAGCAACTTTCATATAACACAATTATTTTCCAAATTATTTTTTATTAGTATTATATGCATTTGTTTTGATGCATTTGTCTTTTCAAAATTAAAAAAAAATCGATAAGGAGTCAGGAGTGATATAAACGGTAGAAATATTGTGTTTATATTTATCGTCAGTAATTTTAGTTTGCAATAATGATTAGTGTTCAGTCTAATACTGAAAAGATTAAACTTTCAGATTCGCAATGGATAGGCATTGGCACACCTAGTAACGGAGACGTACTCCAATTAAGTCAATTCATGACGCCGTTAGCGAACAAAGTATGGCAACCGACAGTACCAGCATATCATGCAAATCCATTCATGGTAAATTATAATTCTGTTTGAATTCTCTGTGTATGAATTCGGCAAATTTGTTTCTCGATAAGCTTTGTTCACTTGTCATTAATCATCGTTACAGGTGGGCACGGGAGTAAGTAACATGACAAGGAATTCAAACAACCCCTTCTTATGATTATGTACGCATAAGCTTTTAATGGAGTTACGAACAAATAATGCGAACTAAAATTTATTTAGATTTAGGCAAATTGTTATATACGTGACCTTATTGGCAATTAGTGCCATTAACTTTTATTCCCAGGAGCACCAATCTCATATCTATATAAATAAAAAAGAATAATACTTTTATTTATGAATATATAATATACACGTTAATAAAGATTAATATTTGTTACTAATCGTGAATGTTACTTGGCAATACTTCCAACTTCTTGGCGTTAATTTTTATATGAGAAATCTTTTTTTTTATTTTTCTAATATACATGTATCTAAAAAACTAATTCTGCAACATAGTAATTACGATGTGTTTGTTGGAAAAGAAATAAAAAGTTTATTGTAGCGTAACAATTCTAAATGCATACGTATCTGTATTGTACCTATTATTGAAAATAGACAAAGGAAACAAGTTAAGAGGCATTTTGTCTTATGCACACTTAAATACGGTTTATTTACTTAAAAACTTCTAATATAAATACAAAATCACAAATGAACACTTAGTCTTTGTTATAATTCAATACCAATAGCTCTAGAGTAGAGATCCACTTAATCGTTCATAATTGCATGATAATTAATTATTACTTGATCATTACACTTGCAGTCTATATTATATGCAGTTGTAATATATTATTAATTGTAATAACAGTCGGTTCGCGTTTTACAATTATAATATGAATATAAAGATAAGCCTTGTGTTGTCAATTAGTTCACGTAGCTGCCGTATTAATATTTCTTTGTTCGTTTGCTGAGTAATCTGGAAGCTCCAAGGAGTGTAATACGAGTTACCGATTCACTTAGAGTAATAAATTATATTTCACTGTATAAATGGTGAAAACAATCGAGAAACACTAATATATGAGTAGACCAATTATATCATTATTGTATAAACGTATGAGACGAGTGATATTGATATTACTAGGCAGGCGTCGCGTATCTTAGCGATACATCTGAAAGCGCATGGACTGTCTCCTTCATGGCACGAATTCATCTAGCAACCATTGCTACTGGCATTGCCTTTTGGTAGTGGGCGCACCAAATACAACTTCTCTCCCTGTTTATTGGTGTAGATTGGAGCCCTCTGATAATGATCTACAAGCTGATCTAGCGTGTGGAACTTCCTCTGACCGATGCAGTATAGCGCTCCTTCCACGTGTACCCTAAAGTGCTTGTTACGTCCCGGTGCTTTCAAGGATACCGAATAGTCGCCCATCTAAAAATTGGCAATAATTAGAGCGATGAGCAATAACATCATTCTCGTTATATTCGTTTCGTTAAATTAATTGCGAACTGAGCGAGCAAATTTTTGGAGTTTAATCAAATTTTGAAGATATGCGAATTTTATTGAAATACAGGCAGAAATTATATATATATATATATATATATATATATATATATATATATATATATATGAGTATATAACAAGAGCTATGCAGAAATTTCCAAGTACAAAATTTGGATAAAAAATAACTGATTGCATCTCATCGGAAATTTGCTAAAAGTTGACTAAGAACGAGGTTTCGATTTAATCATGACGGTAGTCGTTATACTCACGTTGGTTTCACTATCCCTGATTAGGAAATCTCCGTCATGGCCGTGTTGATTGAGCAGCGTGTCGCATTGCGAGCGCGTAATACTACCGTAGTACCAAGGCTTACCGACGAGATGTGGTCGATCACCGGGATCCGGCCTCCGTTCGAGAGAATCCCCCTGGCTGATCTCGCTACTCGTCATACCACGCTCACGGTATGGTTGTGTCAAGTACTCGCTGAGCTCCTGGAGATAATTACGCGGTACCAGTCCGACCTGTCCCTGACTGTTTCTCGCCTTATACCACTCGGGATCCGCCGGTGGACGATCGAGGATCTCGAGGCGGTCACCCTTTTCAAACGACAGCTCTTGATCATTGTTAGACGAAAACGAATAGAGAGCCACCACGATGTCAAGCACATTCTCGGCCATCGCATATGTATGAAGCGTGTCGTCGGCATCGCCTTCCTCCTGGGTGTAATTTGATGGAAACCAGCCAGCCTGAGTGCCGCTCTGACCCCGCCACCAGCCATCATTGCTCTTCTCGAGTATCAGAATCCTGGTGCCCTTCACAAGAGACAACTCGTCCGCCTGCTGCGCCTGATAATTGTACTTGACGACTGCGGTACCGATCGCCTCACTCGGATCGGCCGGCAGACGTCGCGCCATAATGGGGGATTCGACCGCCCGGGACGGCGAGTTACTGGATGGTAGGGTCTTAGAGCCAGAGCCCTTTTTGACTTTCTTCTTAATACTATCGAACAACGAGGGCTTCTCCTTCTTAACATAGTTGCTTGGTACATAGCCCGCCTGTCCTCTCGCGCTCTGCACTCGCCACCAATGCTTTGAATCATCCAGCAGCAAATAACGATCATTCTTACGTAAATCTAGCTCTTGGGCACCCTGTGCCCCATAATCATATTTGGCGACAACGTAACATACGTCGTCTTGACTCGTCTTGCCTGAAATGTATCACGGTTATTATCATTGTACATTGTATGTACATGTAATAAAGATAAGAAATAATTACGTTAAACTATTTCATTTTTATTAATGTTTGTTTAATGATCATTTAGTAATATGTACGTGATATTTATTACAAGCACTTCTATGATTTATAAACTATCAATTTCCAATTCTGATTTCTATTGGGTTGTCCGGAAAGTTCGTGCCGACTAACTTATATATAATTTAATAAAAGTATATGATTTAATAAAAGTATAAAATGTAATTTTCTGCGTTTCAATTTTCCTTCAACATCGGCACGAACTTTCCGGACAACTCAATATAATTTTTGAATATCCAGAAAGTTTATCGTTATAATTTAAAATAAAATTATACAAGATCATCAGGTTCATGTACTATTTTTGATAATAAGACATACGAGACAGAACCAAACTTACTGTTCTTAATTGTCACACAAATTACAATATACTTCAATAATTTACGCAACAAATCACAATCAATGCAAAATCTATTATTAACGCAGCAATCCAATTTGAGATCGAATGTCAAAGATAATACGAAAATAAAAATCCCCAATATTCTCAGAGGAACCGAGAAATGTACAATAAAATTTATCAAGGTATACAAGAACAAGTTATGATCGAAGTAATACTCATGTACTCATGAGAGACCTGATGAAAACGTCATCGAGATATGTGAATCAAAAGAAAAATTTACATACAAAGCAAAGCGTACAAAAATAAAACGTACCATGCTTCATGGCTGCCATGTGCGTAAAAATAAATACATATATATGTACGACGATATATATGTATTTAGATTTTGTATGTACAGCTGAGTGTGGCGTGAGTAGCTGCTACTCACGTACTACTTCAACAAATCTTTTAAGTCTGCTTGTACAGAGTTGACGGCGTAAGTGCAGCAGGCATTCATTATTTAATTTTTGCTTTTTTTTTGTTCAGTGCTGATGCACCTGCTGATTTCTTTGGTCAGAATCCATCGTTCTCAAGGGTAGCGCAAGCAAGTGCATTACCAACACTTCGGGAAAACAAAATAAACGATCATTAGCACGATATTATCAGAGTATAAAACTTCATTTTTATTATAGTACTTAAAGAGTTACGCATGTCATAGAGTGCATTATGCAGCCTAGAATGATATTTGCGATTTTCAAAAAATTACAAAGTTTCTAAGAAAGTTTATAATAACTGTGTATCATTTTGTAACTGTGCAAGATACTTATTACAATAATGACATTCATGTCAGTATATAATTTTGAATAATGAGTTTAAAGTTACACAAAGAATCAAAGACATTATGGTAAAAAAAATGAAATAATACAGATACATGTTGAAGATTCACTCTATAATATGCCTGTCTACTTTTCTAAAACCTTTATTCTTCTATAAACATGCAATGTATTCTATAACTGAAACAACATTGTCACGATAAATATGCTGTAACAAAACTATTTATAAATTATAAATACAAGCGACTCAATGTCATGTAAATAAATAATAACATTATAAACCAGTTGGAAACTGCTATAAGCGATGTATAAATCAGTGATCATCATACCGCTTATCATGTTACTTGAATTGAGTGACAATTATGCTAATATAATAATACTTCTATAGATAGTATATAATCTACCAAGAGAGATACTATAATACAAACATATATTCATGCAATAGACATAAAGAAATATGTTACTTAAACTAATAATTAACAAATGGTACGAGAAATATACCTAACTGATATATTTAACATATTTATCAGTATAGCTAAGACGTATTATCAATCTAGTAATAGTAGTAATTCAATTCTTCCAATCAAATAAAGGCTCGACAGAAATTCATTTTCGTTAAACAAAATGTACGGTATGCAATAATATTAAAATTTTTTCCTGCTTTTCTATCCTGTATCTTATCTGTGAAAAATCCCTCCGCATTCCGAGAGGAAGGAGAGTGTCAAAAATGACGTGTGATCGAAATTCTAAAGGATCAATCAAACGTCATTCTTGAGCGATCGTACCGATGTAACTGTGCTCTATCAAAACTTATTATATATACTCGATTTCGCATAAAACATAAGAGATGCAAATGCGAGTTCCTCGAAGCTGAAGGCACTTTAAATAAAGCTGGTCACGTCAATTCGAATTCTCTCCTTCCGATACGGTATGTCTTGCGCAAATAGCAAACGTAATCTAAAGCAACGAAAAGCGAGCGAAGCATCTCGGCGAGAAACACGAGGACAAATCCCGCCGTATGTTATGTTATGTGTACGAGAAATGCCCGGTGTCGCATCTGCGCGCACAATCAATCGTGATTTACATCATGTTAGTGAACTTAGTGAGGGCACCGGCGATTCGGAAAACCACCGGCGAGGTCGGCGAGATATTATCGAGAGAAAATTGACTGGCTGAAAACGACACTGACTCAACTGACGAGCAACCGTGGTTCTCTACTTCTCCTTTTCTGTCTCTCTACCTTGTGAAAAGAAGAAATAATCGAGCGAGACGACACAACCTTCGCGCTTACGAATCGACTTGCGAGGAGCACGAGAAGCGAAGCGAACAGACAAATGGACAGATAGATGGACGGACGGACGGACGCGCGCGCGCGCCGGTCGACCGTGTATTGGACTTACCAATTTTTAAACTTGACATATTCCTGCATAAAGAGCTTTTGGGATCTTACGTCGTTAGACGGCTTGTTTTCCCCCACCCCGAGCAGCAGCCATGAACGACTGGAGCGTATCTACGTGCCGGGGGGGCTGGTGCGTGTCTGTCTCTCTATCGCTCTTCCCTTCTTTTTCTCTCTCTCTCTCTCTCTCTCTCT
>Ga0157364_1004178_pt1 | contig 14345 bp, 8 predicted proteins | sample AttsexASBM2_FD_111476 | JGI IMG/M metagenome (GOLD analysis project Ga0157364, IMG submission 111476) | Fungus gardens microbial communities from leaf cutter ant in Ribeirão Preto, State of São Paulo, Brazil - Atta sexdens ASBM2 | ecosystem: Host-associated > Fungi > Mycelium > Unclassified ... | reverse complement strand
TTGACGTCATCTCCTAACCCTAACTCTATCTCTAGACTCTTCCTGATCCTTCTAGACCCTAAGTCCTTCCAGACCGCTCTAGACTCTATCACATGACTTCCAGGTCACGTGCCTATCTCTTGTTCCTTTGTCCATTGTAGACTAATAATTAACTATTGTCCTATCTCTGTCCACTAACCCTAACCTTAAAGTCTGTCCATACTCTCGTACTATAACAATAGAGAGATATAATCTGTATTAAAAGAGATGAGAGAGAAAGTATTATCTATGAGTTGAGATAGATGTGATCAGATTAGGATATGATACTAATGTCTTAAGTGAGAGAAAGTAATGTAAAGTATTCTGCTTACTAAGTGTTTGTACTATAATCAATAATATGACTAATATAATAATCAATATAAAATTTTCACTTTAAGTTTAATATACTACTTACTAGGGCAGCTAGGTGAAAGAGCAAAGCACTTCAAGTCTCTAAGAAATTCCAAGTCCATTATTGAAAAATTACTAAATTATACACTCACTTCTAGAAAATTCTAAGAGAACAGAATAAGAATTCTTAAAGATGATAACTACTCTATATAATCATAGGTCTATTCTAATGTGTCAAAGTTATGATTATATAAGCAAGGAATGATAATACTTAACATTTTCTAATATATTAAATACTTTGTCGCTTCTTTTATTTTTTTGTTTATTTAATATTTTTTTGACTTCCCACTTTTCTTCTTTGTCAACTTTTACTAGTTTTGGTTTCTCTCCCTCTGTCTCTTCACTGTTAAGTAATCAGGAGTAGTTTAGAATAGAGAAACTGAAATGAAAGAGAGCCAGAGTACTTAGCAGATGCTCCTAGAGTGTAGGAAAGTAGATAAGCAGATATGTGGATAATACTAAAAGACTTGAGAAGACTACTGAGTGTTGCAGAAGAGCAAGAGAGTACATAAAAGAGAGTTTAATAACATATCTGGATGGTTATGAGTATTGGTGTATAGCTTGAAGAGGTCTGAAGCATAGGAAATTGAATGAGCAGATAAGTACAGATATAGAAAAGAATTATAGAACACTGATCAGCCAAAAAATACAGAAGAGAAAAGTCTTTGAAAAGCTAATCTCCTTACACTACCACTACTTATTACACCTTGCTCATACTACTAAATTCTCCACTACAGAACTTACTATTGGTAAGTAGTTGTTAGTTGTCCACACTATACTATGCTACTATATATTCTATTCTTCTAATAGTTAACTCTTATAGAGATTACAAAAAGAACTTGACATGAAGTCCTTACTATATTTCTTATCACATACCATCCAAGCATATCTAATACATCCAATTCTATCATGGATAATGATTACATAAGCTCAGCTCAGCCCAAAACATTTGCAGAAGTGGATATCCCTCTTCTAGTCTATTCACTACTTCTAGTATAGATCAACCTAGTTCCTTTTCATATTTGATTACTCTATTACTGATCATATGGCTCCTTATGATTTTCATGGAACTCTAAACTTGATTTTTGACATATATATACTCTTTAATTCCTTAGCTTGAAAATCAACTAGTGTAGTGCACTATTCTGAGTGCTCATGCTTGGAAGTTTGACTTCCTCCATAATTTGCTTCCTGTTACAACTTGCTTCTGAAATATGACCATTACAACATGCAGAGACATAGTACATCCACTAAAGCCAAGGTCACCTCACATTTACATTCACAGATATTGGATAATGTTCCTATACTCTTCCAATATCTTCTAGAATTTTCCTACAGATAGTTTCTTCTGGTAGGTATGTTCTGTACCTGATAGTTTCTATACTATGGTTTGTGCACATATAATTCTATCCTATTCTAATATACTTGTATTTTACAATGTCTTTTATCAGCATACTTTATTATATGATTATGGTTTTGTAACATCTATATTGTGTATCATACTATGTAATCTTAGTTATATCAAAATAAAGAAAAGAAATATCAGATAAGAACAGAGAAAAAGAAATAAGATCAGAATAAAATTTAAGAGTTCTAAGTAGGTCATGGTAGGGAGTAGAAGTGTATGAGATAGAGAAAATCCTAGACAGAAGGCATATGAGAGGAAAGTCAAGATATTTGATATAGTAGAAGGATTATATAGCAAAGACAGATATATAAAAGGGATTAGAAAATTTAGAAAATACAAAAGAATTAGTAGAAAATTTTAAGAAGGAGTATAGAGATAAAGAAATAAGAGGGATCAAGCACTTGGAAGAAAGAAGTGTATGTGTGATAGAAGAGAGTTACCAGAAAGATGTATAGCAAAGCTATTGTATGGATGAAATAATAGAAAGTTTGAAATAGAGTATCTGAGGAAGTTAGAAAGAAATTAGAAGAAGTTATTCTTTTTCTTTTATTTATTATTCTTTATTTCTTTCTTTTTCTTGGATAAGGAAGAGGTATGTGATCATTATCACTTCTCTCTCTTACCACCATCTTATATGGTAGTGCCTAACAGAGAAACTACAAATATAAACTATTTCTTTACAACTTCAGTTATGATTAACCCAGTAGAAGCCAATTGTATCTCAGAGGATATTAACATGGAGAAGTCTAGGGATAAGTCTACATTTCCAAGCATGAATACATCAAGAGCATTATCTACTCTTTCAAAAATATTGTCTACACCATATATCAATCAGATAGAAGCTTAGAGCAATGATCTCTCCTGGTTTAATCAAACTGAACAGGAGAATTTCCAGGAGAACTTCCAACTCTTATATGCAACTTCTGAGGAAGTATTCCAACTAACCAGGATAAGGCCCATGATCTTCCTCACTATCATATACCAAACTCCGAAACATGTTCAAAACATGTCTAATTTCAACATGACATCAAATCCCCATGGTTATTTGGCTTTATTTGTGCCCAAAACTCCATTGGTAGTTTAGTACTTTATAATAGACTTAATTCCATCAAAAGTCCATAGTTATTTGGCTTTATTTGAGTCAAAATCCACAGATCTTCAAACTTCACAAATTTACTCAGACTTTACACAGAGTTTTCTCCTCTCCAAATCTGAACTCCTATTTAGTATTTCATTACTAAAACTCACTTAGAGATCTATTTTAATTACTTCTTTTGCTATTTTATGTATTTAAGGCTGGTACTTACTTTGTAATAGCTAGCTTGATAATTGACTAAATTTGATGCTAAATCTCCAGTATCAATGGCAATGTGCTTGACTCCTCTCCTTATAACTTCTTACAAAGCCATCTTCTGAAATTGCAACCACATAGCTTGTAGGAGGTACAACATATAAGTTAAGGCCAAGATCATTCTAACAAGTCCATATCACTAAGCTTATCACATGGAGTTTCCACACTCTATACATATCCAAGCCAACTCTGTAGACTTTCATCTTCAAGTGTGAACTGTATCTAATACCCACTCACCAACTACACATATTGAAGGTGAGGTGTCAATCAATAACATTACTAATCAGCAACAAGGCCTAGGTGCCTCATTAATTCCATACTCAAGCTCTAGCCTGGCTGATCCAAGTCTCTAGAATAGCAATGTCAATCTAATATCAATATTTGGTACAATTGAAAAATCTACAGAAAATGTAAAAATATTATTACCTCTTTAAATTGCATTGTCTTTTTCATTGATAAGAGGGATATCAAGAATAATAGAGAGAGCAACATTCCCTATTTGGAAGGTTTTAGACAAGCTACTTAGAATCTCATCTTGACTATTTATAAGAGTGGATAGGATAAACTCAAAACAAATGATGACAATCAGATGTTTAAATAAAACGTATCATCTCAATTCAATAAGAACAATATAAATAACTACAAACCAGCTAACAACAAGTCAGAAAACAAGAAGAAGAATATTACAGTCAAATTTTTGAACTTACCAATCTCTACTTCAATAGAACCTTCACCTCCAGTTTTACCTAGACCATCTAAAGAGGAACTAACTAAATCCAAGTTTTACAAGAGGAAAAAAGGAAAATCTACTTCTCAACAATCCTATATACAAGCATTTTCAGCAAACACTAAGGAAATCTTGAAGATCAAAGAGTATTTCCCTAAACTATTGGACAAGAAAGTGGAGAAAGTCCATAAAACAATCATCAATGCTAGCAAACCCAAACTGCAAATTAACACAACTACAAAGGGTCTATAGCATAAACAAATCATTATCCCCATGAGTAGTAATAACATCACAATCTTTATAAGATTGTCACAAACTTCATTCAGCTTTTATCTCCATAACTAGTAGACTAATTTTCACAAACTAAGTTGCACTGAAAAGCTCCAAATAAGAGCTATTCACATATATATAGGATATATGAAAGCAACAACAAACAATCAAGATATCAGACCATCAGTAACTGTAAAAGTTTTGTTGGCTATTATCTTATGAATGGCTAGATAAACTTGCATTGGAAAGTGCTCATCAAACTGTTTCTAATGATATATAATATATCTCATAGCAATAAGTACTCATAGAGATACAAGCATATCAATATAGTGATATAATTACTTACTTTCTATAATTAGCCTGATAGCTCCCATCAGGTACAAGTTTTGATCATGTGATGAAAATAGCTTGTACACAAATTATTACTCTTTTGTATATATATCTCTGTATCTGAGAATTAGATCTCAGACTTAATAACATCAATTTTTATCAATTTTTATTCTTTATCATCTGTATTTATCTTAATCATCATTGTCATCATTATTGAACTTCTGAATCACTTCTAAACCTCTAAGAGTACACCCAAGGTTTAGATATCACAAATAAGTGAGTTCATTTTGTGATAGAGATTCTCAGATAAATATGTATCAAACATGAATTATATGTTAGAATCACAAGAAGTGGACTTGGTTTTTTCTATTATTCTTTTCTCATTTTTATTTTCCTTTTGATTTATTTTCCATTTTTCTATTTTTCAAATGTAGGGTTAGGACTAGTGATGACATGATATGGTCACACATCAGTTACTTAGTAACACAGTGACAGTAACAAGTCACATGACACATGGAAAGACATAGAAGGTTCTGAAAGGATGATATCATACAACATGTGATACACATGGTAGTTTAGGGTAGGGTGCACAGTAGCTAGCATAAACTATGTAGATAGGTATAAAAGGTAGACCATCCTGTACAGAGTTCTCTATTGAGTTCTCTTGTATTAACCCAATACAAGGTTCTTTCTCTTGATCAACCCTAAGATCTTGAGTTTGTAACATTATGCTCTCAAAGACATCAAATCTGACAATTTCATTGATTTTATTTGATTAGACCACAGAGGTCTAATAGTAATTTCAAACAAAGTTGCATCATCTTCTGATCTTTTAGTAATTGAATTGTATATTAAAAACCGGAACTCTATGGATGCCAATAATGTGCAAAGTATACAATTACTGCAATTGAAATTGTATCTCAAGATTCTTGGTATCCTATACTTCAGGAAAGATATGAATACTCCCATTAATGCTAGCTATATAAAAAATGTTATCAAAACAGCTCACATCTTTGATAACATTCAAATTGCTTCCAAACCTAGAGTGGTTAAAGTATTGTCTAGATCTGACATGGTGATTGTATAGATAGATATCTGGGATGCACAAAGTAGTAACTCAGCAAAAACATTCATTAACTGTTCTTTCAATGTAGAAAGTTTCATTACTATAATCAGAGGAGCAAATATAAATCCAAGAGTACTCCAATGCAAGAACTGCTGGAAGTGGGATCATACAACATTTGTATGTAAATTCCAAAGATCAAGATACATTAAGTACAACAGTTCTCACAAATCAGAATATCACCACCACTTTACTTAGTATTACAAAGCAAACTTCAATATTAACCTGCCAAGATTGGAAACCAAACAGGGAGAACCATGCCCTCATTTATTCAAGTGCCTAAACTGCAAGGGAGATCATCAGACAGACTCTAACATGTACTCTTTCTGGAAACACCAATTCAATAAAGAATGGCATATGAAGAAATTGTAAGAATTCTGTGAAAGTAGAAAAAATTTGATTCACTTAGCCATAAGCAGTTTCAAGGCATAATTATTGAAAGCCTCAGAATATATTCACAAAATGTTTGAAAGAACAAGTCACTTGTTGAAACACTACTTGAAATGCAAAAAAACTTTGATATCTTATTTATTCTTGAATCTCTTTGTTCTATAATTTGAACTATTCCTAGTTCTTCCAATGAAGAAGGGGATAGAGTGGTAAATACTCCCAATTACCCAAACTGGATTATATTCTCTAAACTGGACACCAATGATCACAATCACTTAAGAGTTGTAACATACATCAACATTCATTTAGTAACTGTACAATTCTCTCTAAGAAGAGACATTTTTGACCATAAAGACATTTGCTGCTTTTCCTTCTTTAATAATAGCTCTATTTTTTTTATAATTAATATTTATTCTTATAACAGCCATTTAGCTTTAAAGTATCTGAAGGATATTGAAACAAATATCTGAAGTGTCTTAATTATAACAGGCAACTTCAACATAAGAGATAACAATTGGAATCTAGTATACTTCTTTTATTCCTCCTATAGTGACCATTTAGTAGAAATTGCAGAATCATTTGATCTATCATTGTTTTCAGCTGTTCAACAGGCTCCTACTAAGTACTCAGATAATGCAAACAACTCCAATTTGATCATTGATCTTATGTTCTTACAGCCAACTTCTGCAGAATTCAACAATTACAAAATTCATCCTGAACTTTGGTTTCCATTAGACCACACTCTATTAACTGTGAACATCTTAATCAAGAAAGAGTTCATTCTAAAAAGAAAATGTACCATTATCAGGAACAGTGAAGAGAAATTTAAATTCATGGAAGGATTCACTAGAAGATTTGGAAACATTGACATAATGTTTATTGCTGACAAAGCCACTCTTGAAAGTATACTTTAAGAGTATGCTAATATAGCTGATACAATCTGGAATCAACATTCTGGTAGATCAATATTACTAGTTGATCTAAGAAGTGGTAGAATGATAAGTGTTAGAAGAAGCTAACAAAGTATAGATTATCTAAGAGAGTTGAAAACTGGAAAGACTTCAAGAAAACAGTGAAGAGTACAAAATAATCATTCCTCAATGACAAAATTCAAGAAATTATATTGAAAAATCAAAGACTATGGAACTTGATGAATTGGGTCAAGAAACATAATTTACTAGCCATAGAAATGATTCAGTTTAACAGATGTCTGTGTATCAAAATCAAAGTCCTTTGGAATGCTCTTCATCTCACATTTAACTCAGCTCAGAATCAACAAATTAACAATTCTCTATTAGGAAAGCTTCTGTCAAAACAATATTTGCTATAGAATTTCTTCTCTAGAGAAGAGTTCAAGATGACTATCAATAAATACAACAATTTGTCAGCTCCTGGACCAGATAGGATATCATAGAAATACCTCAAATGTGTTGTCAAAGATGACAAATGCTTTAGTAACATTGTGAACATTACTAATGCCTATATCAATTTAGGACATTGGCCATCACATTTTAAAAAGTTATCATCCATCATTATCTCTAAACCTAACAAAACCATCTATGATTCTCCCAAGTCTTTCTGACCCATTGTCTTGCTCAATACAATAGGTAAACTTATAGAAAAAGCTATCAGTGAATGTCTGCAATACCACTTGATTGCAAACAATTTCATTCACCCAAATTAACTTGGGAGTCTTAAACAACAATCTGTTACAGACACAGGCTTATTTCTAACTTACTTAATATGTTCAGAATGGATCAAAAATCTCCAAACAAGTACTCTGGCATTCAACATTGCTCAGTTATTTCTGTCTCTAAATCATCACTTAATTTTGTTCATTTTCAAAAAAGCAGGATACAATACAAGAGTTTCTACTTTCTTTTCTGATTATTTAATAGGTAGGAAAACCTGTTATTTGTGAAATGGTTTTATGTTATCTTTTTTTTCTGTGGATATAGGTATTGGTCAGAAATCAGCACTTTCTCCAGTTTTGTCTGCCCTTTTTATTACCTTAATCTTTTATATCTTTGAAAAAAGAATAAAAAATTTAAACATTCCTGTTTCATTTCTTTCTTTTGTAAATGATAGACTGTTCATTTCTCAAGAGAAATCATCTATTAAAACAAATGTCAATATTTTTTGTTGTTACAACATTATATTATCACTTTTAAATCAGTTTGATCTTGTAGTAGAACATAGAAAAACTGAAGTCTTTCACTTTTCTAGAGCATATAGATTAATAAATCTTCTTACATTGTACCTCAGCCAAATCTGAGGCCCTATTCTTTAACCCAAAAACATATGGAAATACCTTGGGCTTATCTTTGACAAGAAATTAACTTTTTGACAACATATTGAATTTTATGGAAACAAAGCTCTTTCAACAGTCATGTGTATGAAATTTCTGGGAAACTTGAATTGTAGACTTCTACCAGACCAGAAATGCCTTTTATACAAGATATATGTCCTACTTATCACCTTTTATGGCTTTCTATTGTGGTACTATAATAAAGTACCTTTATCTCACCCACTCAACAAAATGCAACAATGAACTGCTACATGGATTCTTAGCATGTTTTGCATATCCCCAACATTTGGAATAGAGGCTATCATTAGTCTAATCTCTATACATGTCATATGCAAGCCCACCCATCCCAGGAATTACATCCCTGCAGTGATATCATCTCCAAATTATACAAGCCTGCCTTCTACAGTGGCCACCTTTCTTGCAACATGTCTTATGGCAGTACTACAACCCTCTGGGTATTCTGTCTTTCATGGCAGAGATACTCCTATTCAACTTGGTCTTCCATGATGGAGTTACCCTTATCAGTGTCTCAACACTGAAACCTCTGCTTGGAGTAATAGAGGTTTTGAAACCCTGAGCATCTCCTATACTATCTGTTTGTATATAAGACTAGTAGTTATACTGTAATTTGCTAGTCTGATAATCAATAAAGATAACTCTTATTGAACTCAATCCTTAGTGTTCAACAGTAACATACCAATCAGCACTCACTCCCATCTTGGACTTCTTTTCATTATCTGAAGTTGCAACCATGTGGCAGACAGATAGTGTAGCACATAAGCTGAAGCCAAGGTTGTTCCACAAGTCCACTTATCTCCAAGTCTATTCTGCAGACTTCTATCCCAGTGTAAACTGCACCTAACAATACATCTTCATTTACAAAAGTTGAGTAGTAGAAACCAATTACAAACAGCTACTCTACCACATAACCACATTATCAAGTTATTGTTAGAAAGAAGTAACACTTCCAAGTCTCAACTTCATCATCTTATACTAGGAAATATAATGTTCAAGCAGCAATAAAAAATCAAGAACTCTATTGTTAACATCAATAATCAACTACATGGAATCTTTATAACATTTGACCCTTTAAATTCTATTCTTCATCTGGGTTGTAGACTAATTAATACTTATTCTAGTCATATATTTATTCATAGTGCTAATTGTATTATGATCTTAGCTTGGAGCTCAGGTTGCACTTAGGCAAAAACTTGAGAATAAGAGAAGGGTAGATTGCAAGTGATAAAGTATAAGGATACAGAAGTATATCTACACTATATATATAAGTAGGCTATGAGAAAACAGTCCATAATACATGATGTAAATGAGTCATAAAACATAAGGAAAGATCAAGAACATAGCATCTACTACATGAGGCACTGACTGAGACTACTGTGGCATAGCCAATCATGTCATCATTACCCTTGACCCTAGTTCATGCTGAATCCATGAGGCATTGATTGTAACAATATTCCATTTTCAGTATTTATATCCCCATAAATCAAATCAACATCTCAAGTTCTCCAACCACATATGTTTCCACCATTTTCTTGTTAGGACCAATGATCACTTGTCCTTAATTATCAATGGCTATAAAATATGGCTCATGTAGTGGTCCTTCTTAGATCATAGTTATAGGATAACCATTTCTTGATGTTTTGGTGTTGTATTTTCTATCCACTAATGCAGTTGCCACTTCTTTCCAAAAGTCTAGACCTTGTTCTCCTCTGAATTGAAGTGATTGATAATATGGGGGTGGTTTGAATAATCTCATTTGTGTTGGAAAGCAAATGAATTTCATGTATTTCATCAAGTTTTCAACTTCATCTTGTATAAAACTTGACTTTGTCATTGTTAATACAGATGTGGACACCTTGTATGGCTTGATTAATATGATCTCATCTTCTTCTACTCTTCCATTTCCTAATTCTTGTTTTTGTTTCTTTTACTTGTATAGTTCTTGTATTTCTTGAATATTGTCATCCACATATTGGTTTCCTCATCCTCTTTATCTATTCAATTCATCTGCCAACATTCTCTGGACTTAATACACTCAATCTTTCATGTTACTCTGAATTAGATATTGTAAGTCTTAAGATACTCTAAGAATGTTCATTATTCAGTTGTTGATGCTTGCTTTCAGAATTGTTCCCTCTATTTCTGTAATTGTGGTATTCATTTACTCTGCTATTTTCATCATGTCCTATATTTACTTCTGTACATCAATCATCACCTCTAGTCCCTTCAACATCTTGTAGTATAATTTAGTCTAATCTTCATGTTCCTCTTTAAATATTTTGGCTACATTCATGTTGTTCAACTTCCTAGTAATATAAGGGTTGGGAGAGTTTGATACAGTAATGTAGTTGTTGTTGAGTTAAGAAGATATTGGAGTGTTGTGCTATACTTTTAGATTGTCAAAATGGAGTTTTATTCCCTCTCTTTATAGGTTTTGACTTGAAATCCTTAACCAATAATCTTCAATCACCTCTTTTGCATGAGGCAATCCTGTTTCTGCTATCTATTAATTGTGTTCATCCTTATAACCCTTCCAATACACTAGGTATTGCATCTCTCTTCTACATTTCCTATGTTTCCTAACTTCTTCAGCTTCATATTCTTCTTTTTTATTAATAATTGTAGATTGAGGTGCTGGTTTCATATGTTGTCCTTGGTAACTGTTGTGGTAACCACTAGACACAAAGTCCAATAATCACACAAGCAAGTAAAGCTCTCAGTATGCTATCGATATGGGGATCACAAGAAAACTTGACAAGGAGTCTTTGCTGGATTGCTACCCTATTTATATAAGTTACACATGGTCCATGCTACAAATAATTACTCCTGCCCTAATGTCCATACATTGTCCATGAGTGCATCCTATTGTTACAACTCAAAGACCTTAGAGTTGGTCAATGAAAAGAACCTTGTATTGGGTTAACATAAAAGAACTCAATAGAAAGCTCTGTACAGGATTGTCTACCTTATATACAAATACCTAATAGTCTGTGCAAGCTATTCCTAGTCTACCCTAAACAACCATGTGTATGCCTTAAGGTCAACATATGTTTCATATGTTATATAATATTATTCTTCCAGAACCTTCTACATCCTTCCATGCATCATGTGACTTGTGACCGTGTCATCTGATGTGACATGCTGTGTGACAGTGTGATCTTTGTCACTCTAACCCTAACCCTAGTTCTAAAAATAGACAAAAAGGAAAATAAATCAAAAGAAAATGGAAATAAGAAAAGAAAAATAGAAAATGTTAAGTCCACTTCTTTTGTTCTTGACACCTATGTACACCATGAGGTAGCTATACAGTTAACATACTCCTTGACATTATCTATCTAATCTACTCTAGCCTGCTCTAGGCCTATGATCTCACATCATGTGACAAGTCATGTAACTACAGTCATGTGCCTCTTCATCATCAACAAAAGAAAAAATAAATTCAAAAGAAAAGAAATATAAAAAAAAGAAAAATGTTTAGTCCTCATGTACATTATAACAATAATAGGGTTCCCTGCACCTTGTCAACAGGTTTTCATTGAATACATTGTGTATCATCCATCCTTCTGGAAGTTTGAGCTAAAATGCTCCTTGACCAATCTCTTTCATGATTCTAAAGGGTCTATATATTTCTGGTCAAGCTTCTTTGAGGGTTAATTTAAATAGATGTTTTTAGCTTCCAACTATACATCATCTCCAACTTTCAACCCTTGAGAGTTCCTTCTCTTTTTGTCAAATTGTTTCTTTATATTTTCTTATGCTACCTCTATTGATTTTGTAGCTTTTTTCCAACTTTTTTGTAGTCCTATGAGGAATTCTTCTAGTCTTGGAAACTCTGTTTGTACCATGAGGTTTTCTTTCCATGAGTATCTTCCAAAGTTAAGTTCAAATAGTGTTCATTCTATTGCCACATGTTTCTTGTCATTATATAAAAATTCCACAGCTGCCAACCATTTTGTCCAATTGTCTTGTTGATAATTGACATATTGTTGCAAGAATGTTCCTATTTCTTGATTAATCCTTTCTGTTTACCTGTCTGTCTAAGAATGATACACCATTAAAAGTATTCTTATTGTTCCTAATACTTTTGTCAATTCTTCTATAAATCTTGATGTAATTTGTGGTCCTCTGTCACTAAGGATTTTCCTCAGTACACTATGAATTTTCCATATTTCATCCCTATAGATCTTAGCTATTCCTTCCAAAGAAATATTTGTAGTTGTTGCTTTTAATCAAATCATCTTTGTAAACTTGTTCACTATAACCACAACAGCATCTATCCTGTTTGATTTATGTAATACTCTAATTATATCAATGCTAATCTCTTGCCATGGTCCTTATCAAAGATGAAAGCAGTAGACTCTATTTACTTTCATTTTATTTTTGATTTATTTTTGATTTTTCTATTTTTAGAACTTAGGGTTAGTGTTAGGGTGACAAGATCATGCTGTCACATAGCAGGTCACATCAGATGACTCAGTCACAAGTCACAAGATATATGAAAGGAGGTAGAAGGTTCAGGAAGGATAACAATATACAATACATATAACACATGTTGACCTTATGGCATACATATGGTCGTTTAGGGTAGGCCAGAAGTAGCTTGCACAGACCATTATATAAGGTAGACAATTCTGTATGGAGTTCTCTATTGAGTTCTCTTATGTTAACTTTAATATAAGATTCTTTCTCTTAATCAACTCTGATGTTATGATTGATACCTCAAGAATGCATCATGGAGAAGGGCAAAGGGTATGATGACACAATTGGCTATGCCTCATATAGTAGGTGCTATAACCTTGCTTTATCCTTAAGATCTCCTCATGTTATCTGCTTCTTGTATTACATACTGTTTCCTCATTTCTACTAGTATATATAGTGTAGATACTCTCCTGTATCCTTATGCTTTACCACTTATATAACTCCCTTAAACTTCTCTCAAGTCTTTGCCTAAGTACAATCTGAGCTCTAGCTTAAGGTTGTAACATTTGGTAAAGTATCAACGAGCTCACCTTGCAAGAGAGATGTATACAGATGATATTAGACAGAGTTACCTATCAAGAACAAAACACATATAGTACAAACTACAAAGAGGGACCAAGATGAGTTCCAGAAGAACAAATGATATTGAGGCATTGTTAGAATGACTAAGATCTTTACAGATCACAGAAGAAGCCTCAAGTGAGTACAAATGAACAAACATAGAGATGTTATCAGCACCAGCACCAGCAGCTATAGCAACCAGTAAGAACATACAGACAGAAGTGCCAAAGAACATAGTACTAGACCTAGGATGGTTTAACAGTGACTGAACAAAATTTGAAGACTAGTGGAGAGGGATGAGATTGTTTCTCAAAAGCAACAGGGTCATGGAGACTGACGACAGGATCACAGTGATTCTAGCTCACCTCAAAGGAGGTGTAGCAGATATTTATGCACAGAGAAAGCTCAATGAGCTAGATGAAGAAACCAGAACCCAGGATTGGGAAGAGTTTGTCCAGGAGATCAAGACCATATTCAGCAACAAGATAAAGACAGCAGATGCTGAATAGAAGATAGAAACCTTCAAGCAAGAAAAGAAGAACATGGTAGATTTCATGATCAAATTTGATGTATTGGCCATAAAGGCAGACACCAATGAGCTACATGCCATCTTTTTATTGAAGAAGAATGTATGACAAAACATTATCAAAATGATACTAGGATACCTACCTGTTACGAACTAAAGACCTTAGGGTTGGTCAATAAAAAAAACCTTGTATTGGGTTAACACAAGAGAACTCAATAGAGAACTCTATACAAGATAGTCTACCTTATATACCTTGGACTCATGGTCCGTGCTAACTATTTCTACCCTACCCTAAACAGCCATGTGTATACTATAAGGCCAACATGTGTTTAACACGTTGTATGATATCATCCTTCCTTCTATGTTCTTCCTTGTATCATGTGACTTGTGACCATGTCATCTTATGTGACCTGTCATGTGACAGC
>Ga0157364_1004177_pt1 | contig 14346 bp, 8 predicted proteins | sample AttsexASBM2_FD_111476 | JGI IMG/M metagenome (GOLD analysis project Ga0157364, IMG submission 111476) | Fungus gardens microbial communities from leaf cutter ant in Ribeirão Preto, State of São Paulo, Brazil - Atta sexdens ASBM2 | ecosystem: Host-associated > Fungi > Mycelium > Unclassified ... | reverse complement strand
TTTCTGTAGATTATCATTATAACATCAAAATTTTGGGATTACATGTCTCTGAAGAAAATTGGATAGTATTATATGAAATAGTTGAAATATTTTTTTTATTGTGTGTGAAAAGAATTTTAAAAATTTACAAATCTCAAAAAAAAATATTAATCATAGAGGTTTAAAATAAGAGTTTCAACATTATTATTTCCTTCTTTATTATACTTTTTAAGCTGATATTTCATTATTAATTTAATCGAATTATTGAAATCCATAAAAATTTGATATCTATAATATTTGATACTTAATGAAATTAAAATTATATAATTATGATTCTTACTTTTCTTGTATTCTTTTTCCGAGACGGCTATTCCTATAGACGCGGATTGTACGAATCGTTGCAAATATAATGCGGAAAATAAATAACGCGTGTGTAAAATCGCATCGGCGGGTAGAAATAAACGTATGAATCCGCGCGTAATTGCACGATTAAAATTTGACCGCGCTCTCATTATCGTTATCGCGTTACCGCGATGGAAAATTGCGGCCTTCGCGTAAGTCATTTATGTCGTCTACAATTATTTGCGTAATAACCGACGTTATAAATCCGCGCGCTTAATGCTGTGGAATACATATATTTGCGGGGATTTTGATGCGCGTCGGCCGTTTGATATTTTCGAAAATTTCCACAGAGAAAAGTCAGAATCCGCTGCGACGTGGTTTAAAGAACGTGATCAAAACTCCATGTTGATCCGCACTTGTGTTTGTTTCGTCCATTAATTACGGGTAATATTCTGCCGACTATCCCCGAGGGGGAGATCGCGTGAAATATACGCGGGATAAACGCCGATTTCACAAGCGCGAAATTGCTGCGCACCATGTAAAAACAGTGAAAAATTATTCATGTCGTTTTTACGCGGCGCCTTGCTTGAAGCCCAGATAATTCGTAGACGCGCGCGCTAATTTGCAAAATCGCGAAACGATACGCGAATTTTGCATGACGGCTCTATCTCGCGACGATATGCTTCGGTATATTTCGCAATTCATTATTCAATCTTCATGTAAACGTGTAATACTTTGCTACGAAATGTTTGCGATAAATTGAAAACTTTTATCGAGCGTTGTGAAAAAAATGTATCAATTTCTCAAAGAATTAGTCATAGAAATATAGATATATATATTATTGATTGAGAATTACTGGAAATGTATGAGAAGTAAGAAATGTGATTTTAAATCAGCTTGTCAAATCAAGCAGTGTCACACGGAACTGTAACTCGTCTTCGCTTCTTTCATAAAATTGACGAGGATCTCATCGAGATTCAATTTGATCCATGGAGATCGACGCGTTTTCCGTGAAGATCAAGACGCATGCCGATCCGTCGAGGAGGGTTAAAGTGGCGGGTATCAAACCCATATAATAGCGAGAGTGTCAAGGGCGAAAGGAAGGATGGCGAAGCGACGGGAGAGGAGGAGAAGGGTGCTTGACGACGGGGTGAACGATGCCTGGCATAAGTCAGAATGCGGACAAGCGTGTGGTTTCGGGGGTGAGAAGTTTAAATGGCTCGTCCGTATGGTGCTTCTCTACCCCTTTGTCCCTCATGCTACCTCCACTTTCTCTCTCCCTCTCCTCTCTTTCTTTCTCTTTCTCTCCTCTCTTTTCTCTCTTTATCACTTTTCACTTCCAAAGTACGACTCCTAAATACCTTGCTCAACAATCCAGCTACCTTTTGCACCTACCCCACACAAATTTTACCCGCAACAAGATATCGAACCGGCGTTGTGTTAACTCTTTTTTTATTTGATTTTTATTAAAAATATTTTTAAAAAAGTCCGCTCTTGGACAACAACGTTGCTGCTGGTTGCTGGTCACGGGGCGGGCATTTATTGCGCGACCGGGTTCAAGTCCGCTCGCGCCCGAGCGTCCACGCGAATAAAACTGTTGAGGAGCATACGTTTACGTAGAATTAATCGGAAATCCAATAACTCGCCTCTCGTCGCCGATGTAGATTCAATCATGTTTGCCCGCACTGCGCGTTTCTGACCATTTACATGGATTTACATGGACTTAATTATTGTCATCCGATGCTCAAACCGTTGTTTCGTTTTTATTTATTTTTTATTTTCTTCTTTTTTTTTTATAAAAACTCTCCCGAGTAATCGGGCAGGAGAAAAGGCGGAAGATTAAACGTTCTTGCTAAAGCAGATTGCGCTTGTTTTGTGTTTTAAAATTATTATTTATATTAATCGTCTATTACGAAGAAACTGAACTTTTTCTATTTTAACATTATGAAAGTCTGTAAATATTATCAATATCCACAACGTTTGGCAAATACTGTTTATGAAATATTATTACGTGAAATATTCATTTCCGGGAAAATATTAATTTTTGCTGTCTGTTATCTCTAAAAGAAATATATGCATTATATTATATTACGTTATTTACCGTTTCTATTATAAATCTACCTATATTATGAATCCTATTATATGCATATTATATTATTCCTATTGTATCGTATTACCATTCCTGTTGTAGGTGCGATTATATCACTCTAAATGTTAATAACTTTTCTAATTACTAACCTGTCTCTTCCTGCGAAAGTAGGAAAAAGCAGAGATGACTTTTTTTATTTTTAAAATGATGTTAGTACTGAAAAAGATACTTAAACATTTATTTAGGAGAAATATATTTATTTTACTGAAATTTATTTTTATTTAAATATGGCGAAATAAAATTTCAATTGCAAATGAGCCATTTATTTGATTTTTTTTTTTTTTACAATTAATGAGATATATTTTACAGATATATATATTTCGTCATCATTAATCAAATTTTTTCATAATTAATAAATGTCGAAAAAAACGTCGTAAACAACATTGTTTCGCAATACTTCGACATTTTCTCTCAGTATGTAATTATTATTCTTTCGATTGATATCTCAATTGATACTGATGTTATGACTAACGACATAGTGAGATTGACGTCAGTCAATCGATTTAATTCTATCCGAATAATTTTCGTGCACGACGTGCAAGTTTTCTTGCGATAACAGGCGTATCCATAGGCGAAAACGATTCGTCCGCGAGGGCAACGGATGGTGAGGAACATCGAGGGAAAAAGGAGTCGCGGAATTTTCTCACCGACGATTTGCACCCTTCGCGCGAAAATCGCACAGCAAAGCCCCTCGTGTGCTCGTTCTTCCGCCACGTTTCATCCCCTTGCTGTCAGACGACTGACAGTGCGCAGTCCGCCCCGGTCTCTCTCTCCTGCCGCTCCTCTGCTGCTCTCTTCTGCATCTCCACTCGAAATTTTCCCTTCTTTTTCATAATTTTATTCATTTTTCTTGCCAACCATAGCGATCCCGCGGCCGTCTGTTTGCCTATGCAAATGCAGCGCGCCGGAGCGAGCTGCTCTCCCGTTTCTTCCGTCTCGGTTTCGCCAACCCTCGCTCCGTGTACATTTTACAATACCACCCCTACCCCCGACCCTGTCGTCTTCTCTTTCTCCAGCGAGTGTCTGAATATTATTAGTAATTAACGGAAACGCCCGAATACCGCTTTAGGCACCTACCTACCGTTTGTCGCCTCGGCGAATTACGTTTCTCTCGCACAGTATAATTCCATGAATAAATCGCACTCTACGCAAATTAAAACTTTTCAAGATTCGCGACGTTATTCGCGAATGCATAGGACTAGTCGATACCAATCTAAATCTGTGCTGTATGAATTACAAAATTTATCAGAGAGAAAATCGAGAAAAACACGAATGTTTCGAAACGAAAAGATCCATAGCTTAATTCTATTTTGGCAGAAAGCAAATCTGCCTTTTATCGAGTTCTCGTGCTGTCTTAATTTATTAAAGCGCAAGTTACCTTTCCTTTTTGCAAACGAATTCGCGTTTTGTGTAGAGTATTATGCGCACTTTTTGATTGAATTATTAGATTGAATTATTTTGATTGGATTATAATATAAATTACAGAATATTCACAAAACTTTGTTGAGCATTTAAATAAATCATTAAAAAAGTTTTTAACGAAAAGATAAGGTCATTAGTCAATTTAAGAAGTTTTTCAATTTATTCAGAATTCAATCTGTCTTAACAATGTAAAATAATTTGAGAATTTAATTCATGCACTTTAAATTGACATGTTTTCAGTATAATTAAATAATTTAATTATCTTTGAATAGACGTTTTTTTTTTTTTGAAAATTGTCATTTCCTTTGAGAGATTGCTGCTCGTATGTCGAGTATAGTTTTTGTCAAGATATAACGGTGATTGTGCCAAGTTTGCTCATGCTGATGGCGAAATCTACGGGCAAGAAAGACGAAGACGCGACCGGGCCGTCGCTCTTACGATCTGGCCGCACAAGTTCCGTCGATTTGCCGCATCTGTGCACGTTTAGGAAGTTACTACGTTAGCGTGCCACTTAAATCACTCCCTCGTTCGGAGCCTTTCGTGTAGGGGTATCGTCGCGATGATGCCGTGCTCCTCTTGAGCGGGAACAACCTCGTCATCGAAAGTTCATCCCCCGTCGGGACGCGCGAGTCTTTATTGCGTTGAGAAGTTTCTCTTCGAGGACACGTGTCCTTCGTGAAGGATCACGAGAGTGCAGGAATATTCTACTCCTCTATTCTCTACAATTGCGACGTTTGTGGTTAATTTTGGTATTACAGTCGAGAGGAAATTTAATTACGCGAATTAAAATAAAAACCGATGAGAGAATATTAACAAATAGTAATTCTTAATAAACTTGAGATTTAGATTTAGATTTAATACGAATTAATAAATAAGTATAGTATTTATAAAAGTTTTGCTATCACTTTATATTAGAATAGTGATATGTTTAAAAGTCGCATAGTGGCAGCAGCCTTTTTTAGCACGCAACGAGGAGAAAAATTGCAATCGGGAGGACACATTCAATCGGATTTTCCATGTTGTATTCTCTCGATCCTTTAAAAGATTTATATGGAGCATAGCTCGTTATTTATTTAAAGTCATTGATACCATTACTGACATTTATCCCGCGCTCTAAAAAAAATCGCGTTGAACCCGATCGGACCCGACTACATCAAGGGTCATCGATCACAGGCCTTCTGAAATCCTTTGATATTAAAAATACAAATCGGTATTTATTGTAAAAATAGGAACAAAAAAATTCATCGACGCGTAGCCCGTAGGATCAGAAATTCACGGATAAAATAAAATTCAGATAAAATATCGATGTTCAAATGCCGATTTATACGGTGATAATTCGTGAACTTTTCCAAGGTGATCAAAAAGTTGACGGATTAGTGCAGGATAATAAATACATCATCTTCGATGTCGATAACGGTGGGAAATAATTTATAACGCGAAATCGGAAGCTTTCGGTTTTTAAGCGGTGGCCACATCGTGCAGGTACACTCATGTTCGGATACGAGCGATGATCGACATGGCGGTGCACGTGATGGCTTTATAAATTCGTGCGCGTTTCCTCTGCGTATGCGTGCATACGCGCGCGCTCTCGACACGCGGCCCTAGTAAATAAATACGCTTCGAGTGAGAGTACGCGCGCGTATTATTCACCGGATCGAAGTGGAGAGAGTATTATGGAATTTATTTAATCCACCCGACGCACTGGCTTTGTCGCATACGAATGCTGGAAATTGCGATCGATCATTATATCCGTCGACTCTCGTAAACGACAGCTAACGTTCGTTAGGCGGATCTTGAACGTCGAAAAAAGGTTTGTTGAATGATTTTTTGTTTGTTCTGTTTGTCGCCAAACTTGGTCTCTTTGATTTTTTGGATGGATTTGTTGGCTGGGAAAACTCTATGAATTATTTTGATAGCATGAAATATGATGAATTAGAAACGTGTTACACATTTTTGAAATATTATAGGAATAAATATAAAATATATAAAATATGTAATAGAATATTGTATATATTCTATCGAGGGGGAATTATCTGTCTCACTGGGCGGATTCGGAATTTCATCTCTTTTGTTCGTCTGTCATCCCCATGTCTCGCGAAAGCCGCGATTCGTATTCTTCTCCTGCCAATACAAGACTCTCACCAGGTATTGTATCGTTGCCGAATTTGCATCGTTACATTCGGTTTGCGATCGTTCTTTATTCGACAATAATTCAAGACTTTTGTGGTGAATAAAAATTTCTTTTCAATTTTATTTTATTTTAACATTAAAAAACTTGAAACTGTTTTATGGTTGTGGAGAAATGATTTTGCACGCAAGAAATTATTTTGTCATATTATTATCTTTCTCAATTTTAAAGAAAATAAGATATATAATAATATTTTATGAATACAAGAACCGAGCAATAATTTATAATGTATTTTAGTGGATTATCGTTTAATTTAAAAATGTTAAAATTAATATTTTTGTACAAAAAATGTTAATTTTAACATTTTTACTCGATAATGAAAGGATTTTAATTACAATGAAATCTGTTATCTTTGAGAGACGTATGTTCTCTTCTTCAGACAATCTTTATTTATTTTTCCGAGATCCACCATTGTTTTCTGTAATCATCGAGTGACGTATGTATAAATTATCAGGACAGTGAAAAGCCATGATTTACTGTCTTTTTACATCAAAACATTTTCGCGTTGTACGCGAACAGATGTCAAGCTCTTCTCGAATCAAGCGAGAAATCGGAGGGAAATAGCACTGCAGTTCAAGTACAGTGCTGTTAAAATCAAGTACTCGGCGTTGATGTGAAGCGAATATCAAAATTTTTTATTCCGCGCTTCGCGTTATTATTTTATCATCGATGTAAAATTCTTTCGCGAGGCTCGTAATATGCCGAATCTCTGAATATTTAATACCAAAGTTTTAATTCATCCTTCAATTATCGAGATATTTAGTGAGATGAAGACAGTGAAATGAAAAAGGATTATGTCCAATCACAAAATTTCTTTAGATAAAATCAACATGAAAGCATTCGTAATTAAGGGAGAGTGCCGTATATCGAATAAAATCGGTAAAAGGCCAAATTTTTTACCAGCGCTTGACGGTCGAAAACGTTACGCCACGCAAGCAATCATTGACATAGCGCGCATTACTCGATGTATTTACGAGCGAATGCCTTGAAAAGGCATGGCTCTCAGAATATTTAACCCGCCATTACACCTCGTTAATATCGTTTCGAGAGCCGCCATAGCATTTAATTATCCCCAGTTTCGCAATTTCCCGAGAGACGCTGCTGAAGCCAAACTCGCTAGGGACGGGAAACGCGAGAAGAAGCTAAAGGCCGAAGGAGGCGAAGCGGCACGGAAAGTCGTAATCGGCGGTCGAGAGAGGGTGTCTTCTAAAAGACTTCTTGCGAGGAAATTCTTGCTAGAGACAGGATAGGTTCCGCGGTCGATGCCACAACGCGCTACAGGAAGATTAAATGAATATGGGTAAACGATATCAAAGGGGCGAGCGGGAGATACGTGTATCTCAATTCTTCAGCCTGACGGGGCGGCGAGATTGCGTATTTTTAAGCTTGCCTAACGCCAGAAAGAGGAATTTCCTTCCTTGCACCGAGAGGAGGAAAGGATGGGCGCCCCCGAGCGGATTTCGTCTTCCGTTTCGTTTCACGCCACAACGGACTCGACGCCGCTCTCGACGACGTTTTTGCCTCGAAGGCGTCTTCGAACTGTTATCCGGTCGATAGAATCGAGTCTCTTCTTCTTTTTATTCTGCCAGCACTTTGCGATTATTCTCATTTTGAAAATTTTCCGGAAGCTTTTCAAAGGTCTTTCATACAAAAGAGAGACAGCGAAACTAATAACAGTTAGCGAATAATAAGATTATATATATAAATCAATTGAACTATTTATCTTGAATTTAATATATTATAAATTTATTTATGTTGTAAATAAAACTAAGATATGAAGCAATGGTAAATAATATCTATATTGTAATTTTTCTAATTTATTATAGTATTTCTTTTAAGCAAACGATGAAAAAAAACGTATATTTTTATTAGTTTTGTGATGATTATTGTCTTGAAATTATTTTCATCGCTCTGTCGTATCTTGAATTGAAAATGTCAGCAGGTTTCATCCCCCGAAACCCTGTTACCGCGAACGCTGCCGGGATATACGGGGAGAGATGGTCGGGGGATGAATCCAGTTACGCGTAACGGTATTTCGATGCATTAATATTTTCGTGCGAGCGAATCGTATAATGTCACTGCGGCCGGACCGCCGCATCCGGATTACGAATTAATTGCCGCGCGATGAAATCAAAACATCCACCTCCGTTTATAATTAATGTTATTGCGTCGTGCAAAGGGCGGTTCACCGCAGGTAAATCGCCGCGGCCAAGCGTGCAAGTAAATTCGAGTTGATCTATGATCATTTTCGAGAGAATGCACGATACACTTGTAAGGGGAAAGAGGGGAATTCTAAGGGAAGAACAATTAGTAGAATAGCTTCTCGAAGGGCGATCAATTGGATAACTGGATTAGATTAACTTGTTTTGCGGCTGGATCTCCTTCCTACATCGATACTCACTGTAATGAAGTGCTAGTGTCTCTACCGAAATTAAAGGGGCTGCATTCTAGGGGAGCGGAAATCTTACCAAAACAAGCTTCCTTTCCTAATCTCTCTGTCCTCGGAATATTAAATATTTCTCGAAAAAAAGCAAAACGTATAAAAATTAATAAACTTAAATTGAATAATTTTTAATGCGAATAAAGCGAAATTTTGTCAAAATTTTATATATATTGAATTTTTAAAATCATTAAAATTTTTATTTATTTTTTATGTTTTCAAAACCTTTAAAAAATGTTACTATCTTTCTTGTTTTTTAACATTTAGAAATAAATATTAATGATCTAATGAAATAGAATGATTGCGATAAGTATTTTAAATAATAACGATAACTTTTAGATATTTTTTTTGCAATAATTATATGTACAATTTATAAGTTAGATTTTAATTTATTTTCTATTACGACTGCCAAATTCAGCGCGAACGGAATATATTATATACGGTCGAAGTATCTGTAGCGCGTTATAGATTTGATTTACATCCAACCCCGCGTAATCGAGGAAAGATTAGACAGTGGCCAGCTGCCGGGTCAGCGCACCGGCACGGCATGACGATCGTGACAGGGTTGTGTGTTCGTAGACGAGACTTGTCGAAGGGCAACACGAGCCGATGCCCGCACTAATCACCCTGACTCGAGCCCGAACTAAACCCTCCAACTTGACGTCCCTCTATTTTTTGCCGCGTCATTCATAACAGAACCGAGATTTCCGCGCGATAAGTCAAATCATCCAAGTATCCGCCAATATGGTTGCTGAATTGATCATTATTGTATATGATCATATGACCTAAGTGAAAGATGCTGACATTTTGAGGTAAAAATAAATTAAGAAGAAAATTTAAAAAATGGGAACCAGCAATTAGAAATTAAATCTTTCAAAAATTGAACTTTTACAGAATTGCAACAAAACTGGAAATTAGGAAAATGTTAGGGAAATTGATCAAGGAAATAAGGGAAGTCAAGGATTTTTGTAAAATTTTCTGAAAGATAAAAATTCTTTGCTTTAAAAAAGTTTAATATGTCTATATCATACCTAGTTTTGGAATATTATCAATTTAACAATTAAATTCAAGTAATATCATTAATAATAATTTACAGTGCTCTGTTAAATTGTTCTCTCAACAAAATATTTGACAATTTGCAAATTAGAACGAAAATACAAAAAATTTCAAAACATTATTAAAGCATCAGAGAAAATCATGAAATTTTATTTAGAAATCAGGAAAAAGTTATGGAATTTTAGGATGAGAAATTTATGATAACCCTATTTCAAATACTTGAATTTTTTAATTCAAATTTATATAGATTTTTCTAAGGAACAAGTCAAAAGGAATCTTTTTTTCGATGTGTTTCGATACCTACTACGTTTGATTCAAACGATACTTTGTGAAAATGATAACAGTGTTGAAATAAGATTGTTTATTATTTCCGATGAAAAAACAAAGCATGAGAGAGAGAGAGAAAGAGAGAGAGAGAGAAATAAAAATCAATTCATAAAAATGCCTACAATTTTTTTTATAAATCCCATATGTGGTAATCTGTTTCAAAATATTAACATATTTTGCAACCAATTTCTGTTATTATTCCCAGTATGTCATTAAATATCTTAAATACTCGTGAGTCAAAAAAATCGATCTCACGTTCCATAAACGTCCGCAAACTCATAATACGCACACTCGTCGCGGGAATGACCACAGCCGGGCAATATCGCGAACAACATTGCACATACCATTTAATTTTATTCGCGGCCTCGGTGAGTTGCGGCGGAAATATATCGGCTCGTATCCGCGGAAGCTTTATAAATATTGTCACGGTGATATCTGTCGCGCCTTGCATGACTCCGACCCCTGGATATTCAAATGTCAGCCGGGATCAGCGGGCTGACAACGTTTTAGCGCCTCGAAATATTATTTTCCACCCCGTTGCTGCGCGCCTTCGACGTCCATCGTCGATTCGCAAGAAGGAAGAAATACAAGGCGAGGTCGCTCCGGCGAGGGTCGATCTCTTCATCGCGTATCTCTTTATTCCGGTGCGGCTTAACGATTCAATAACCGATCGGGCTCCATCGCGTATTCGAATAGTTTGCATTGAAAGTGTCTGTGACACTCTTACATATTGTTCCCCGTTTGAGAATGGCACCTTCTTTTAACGTTTCGCGACGCATTCAACCCAGCGTTTTACCGAGTAGATAGATAGGTCTTTGTTTAGAAATACGAATAATAAAAATATATACAGGGCAGTTTGATAAATCAGTGACTTTTTATAAGGAGATTATGTTGAAAATAAATCAAATTTTGGTCAGAAAAAGTTAAAAAAAATGTCACTGACTTATTAATCTGCTCTACTTATGCGAGTTGCGTTTGCATTACTCATATTTTACATCACTTTAATTGCAGTTATAAAACCGACAATTCTTTATTAATAAGGAGACTCGCCAAATTTTAAAAACGTTTATAATTATTAACCACTATAGCATATATTAGGTATATATAGTCAGCTCTCTCTCTCTGTGTGTGTGTGTGTGTGTGTGTGTGTGTGTGTGTGTGTGTGTGTGTGTGTGTGATTTTAGTAATTTCTTTTTATATAATTATAAATAATCTGTAATTCCGCTTCGTACGCAAATTGCGACATTCCGTATAAAATGAAATAACATCGCAACAAATAGCCCACTTAGTCGGCAAATTTTACTTGACTATTGCCGAGATTCAACCATGTCCGCTGTTGTTTGTTCACAAATTGATCTCAATGCTGTACACTGATTGAACCAGCCTTATGACAACTTCGTGTTTACGAGCGCGTACGAGTACGCTCGAACGGGATTAAATTGAGCGCTGAATCCGCGACGGGGCTTAATTGACTCGCTGAAATCCGTCAGGGTCCGATTTTCGCAGTCGCAGTCTTCGGAAATGCCGATCCCTCAACCTTTAAGGAGGCATAAAACCCAGTGGTTCGAGGCGCATCGTTTGCATTTGAATTATACATTCATACGTCGGAAGGCGTGCTTCTCTACCGTTCGTTCGTTGCGCGATAATTGGATCTGTAACTTTGCGTGGCTCTTCAAGATGATGAGTAAAATCTCATTCTTGCATCTGAGGCTTTTTTTTCTTATGAACGCGTTTTCCATCATACATAAAATTGTACGACGCATCGTACATAAAGTTTTATAATATTGCGAGATTCATCGTAATATTAAGATTGTGGAATGTAAAATAAAAGCAGATATGAATTATTAGTTCAGATATCTAGTTACTTAGTTTATAAGTGATTAGTGCTGAGATTTTTAATTAATTGCCAAATTTCGATTATTAATTTTTATCTATTTTTTTTAAGACCTAATTCCATTATAACTTTTAAATCTTCTGTTCTCTGTTTTTATAGCCTACTCTAAAAATATTTATATTTCCGTCTTTCATTTTATAACTTTTAATTTTTTCGACCTTTATTATTTTTAATGTAAGAGACAAATTGCTGAATGCGTTGTATTGATCGCTTAAATTGTACCTATAAAGGCTGGTTGTTTTATCTTTAGATAAACTGTGTGGTAATTTACTTGTTAGAGAAACAAAAGAGTAAGAGTAAGAACATAAGTTAACGAAAGGTGAAGCAATCTAGTCTGAGTCTTTTAAATCATATTTTGTTTAAAAGTATTGAATTTATGAATGAAAATAATTAAAAATATCAGAATAATAAAAAAATCATTAACTTATACTTAATAATTAACTAATAAACTTAATTTAGTAATATATCAAAAAAATCAAGTATTTTTCATAATTATTAACATTTCCTTAAATCGTACTTTTTGTAGCATTTTATAAAAAGAGAACAAATTAATTTATTATTGGTGAAAAGTTAAACATGTAAGTGTTTGAAACATCAAGTTATTGTACAATTTCCAATATTTATTTGCATACAGAACAAAATTGACAAATTTTCCATTTGCCGAATGGAAAATGTAATAAAAAATAGGTTAAGTGGTATGTATTCGGTACCTATCCCACATTTTGAATCAGAGAGCTTTTAGAATTACCATAATTACATTTAGACAATATTTTTTAAAGCAAGAGAGATTGCTTTAATTAAACTCTGCTTCAGTTTAATTAGTTTTATTCATAAACTTGCATAGTCTATTATTCATTATCGGAAAATGATCTTTCATATAGCAGCCCCGTATTCGCGATGCAAAGTTGCGACGTGTTAAACTCTCCTCGATCGTCTCCTGTCGGACCAGTATTGCAGATCGTTGTTCTTTCTTAGTCATTCGAGTCTTCGATCGTAACAGATCGACGATCAGACGGCACAATACCCTCGCAGTTCCGCAGATCTCTGCAGGAAGTGGCTGCCACAACTGCAGAAATGAGTTTGGCGCCATTACCAGCGTAAATCGTTGATCGTAAAATCCGAAGGAACAATCGTGGATTCGCTATAACAACATGAGGAGACTTATTTATTTTATTTATTGAAACATTTTATCGCAGTCCTTGTGTTATTGCGTTCTTTGAATTGACATGACATTTTTCCATATCATATTCCAAAAATTCAAGTTTATAACACGTAATTTGGAATTATACAGTTATTATGCTTTTCTCTTATACAGTCTTTACATGCAATCAAACTATTTTGCCAATTTCAAAAAATTTGTCTCGACATCTTTGCTCTTAAAGTCCTCTAAAACTTTTAAAGTGAATCTCACTCTAAAGAGTATAATCTTACTATTCAAGATTGAAAATTGAGCTATTTTTTTTTCAAGGTTGGCTCAATTTTCACTTTAAATTAATTCTGTTCCAAAAAATTTAGAGATTATCCATTATTATCATTACGTATAAAAATAGTTTCTTATATTTCTTATATTATTGTATTGGCTGTATTTCTTCACATGGTCACTTTAATTTTATTTTCGCGAATTCCCAATGGTATTGTTATACGTATTTTAACAGAATTTGAAAGATCTCTTTGGAAAGGTCATCTCTCAACTTGTGGTTTACAACTGTTCACATTTTATTTCTCAGTGAATTACATGCTCGTTGACGATACAAAGTTGCTGTTCTGTACATGGACGCGCGGATTTTACTGTCGTGGAGAAGCGGCAAGACGAAAGACTCGTATCATGGATTGTAAATGTTACGGGATTTATCACGGGGAAGGGCGCAGAATCGTTAGTTGCAAAATCGGAATACATCGCGGCCGCGAAACGATCCAGTGCCTCTCTCAGGCGAATTAGTCGGCCTGGCAATATAAGTTTACAGCACTGGATCAGCGATTATAGTCCGGTCTTAACGATTCTTGAAAGTTGCAGCGGGGCCCGAGGCGACTCTCCTCTCGTCTAACGCGAAGGATTTCGCCGTGAAAGCCGTGGAGACTTTAACGTCCGACAACGAAGCATTCCCGCCGTCTCGACAAAGTATCGTTTGGTAGAATATTTTGCGAAGAAATTAAATGGTAGATGCTGATCATATATGAGACTGTTCAGGCTATTCTACGTTAGTACAAATTTCTTGAATCCGGAAATTATTCGATTAATATTCTTGTGATGAAAATTAAGTAAAGAAATCTTATAGTTGCGGACATATCAATCGACATTAGTATTAACAAGACTTAATGAAAATAAAAGATGTTCGATATTTTTAAATGAAATTATTTATTTTCACTTTTTTCGTTAATATAAATGTAATAACTATTATAACATACACAGAGAGTTAGATCTTCTATATTAATATATAAATGCTAAAATTTAAGATGCTTATAAGATTAAATATATATATATATATTATGTAAATATTAATATTTCTTCAAATGTTTTAAATATTTTTTTAACATCTCGTAGTAACTTT
>Ga0157364_1004176_pt1 | contig 14347 bp, 9 predicted proteins | sample AttsexASBM2_FD_111476 | JGI IMG/M metagenome (GOLD analysis project Ga0157364, IMG submission 111476) | Fungus gardens microbial communities from leaf cutter ant in Ribeirão Preto, State of São Paulo, Brazil - Atta sexdens ASBM2 | ecosystem: Host-associated > Fungi > Mycelium > Unclassified ... | reverse complement strand
TTATGTTGTTCAAAGATGTTATTGATAGACGAGTTCATTCGTGTTTAGATATAATTTAAATCATCGTGCAAAGTTATTACAGTTTAAAATTGTAAATTTTCATTTTCATTTTGTAATTATGTTTGTCTACGACTTTTTATTGTGGTTTATTTCCTTCTGATTTTTTTATAAATAAAATTTTTTATTTTCGTTGAACGTTGTGAAATAAAAAAAATCTGCTTCAAGCACTTTTTGAGTAAAACGTTCAGTTAAAAATGTATGTATTAATACTTCGCAATAAAATTGATCACAGTATCATTCAACGATTCGATATTGAAATGAAGGAAATCTCATATCAGTTTGTAGAGCATTTATCTTTCCGTCAAATGAAAATAAATGACATTCAACGTTTTAGTACCAAGATAGCGATAGTAAATTTTTAAAAACTGAAATATCCTTGCGAGATAATAAATAACGCGGAAACATTAACTTTTATAAGATTTGTATGTTATTCGCGCGAGTAAAAGAATACTCATTACGCATTAAAGAGAGTTGAGAGAGGGCAAGACACTTGTCTCCCATTCGCGGCAACTTTTATCTACGCTATATCCGAGTGGTCCAATGAAATCTTTCCTCTAATACGGGGATGAGGGAGAGCTTTATCTCTTGCTTTAAAGTTCAGAACTTTGTCTGTGGTGGCAATTCCAAAATTTCCTCTTTAAGCTCGGATGGAGCGAACGTAAGCGCGCCCGTATCGATCGATGTTCTCTCTCATATTTCTTCGTTCTCTCTCGCTTCCTATTTCCTATTCTTCTCCCCCTCTCTCTAGGACGCGGCAATTGTGTACAACGTAACCAATGACGCAAAGCTATAATATGCATGCGTGAAATTTAACGACGACGTGCGGCGAATATTAGTATCTTGTGGAAATCATTTTTTTCTTAATTTTTTTAGGTTGATGAAAATGTCATTGTAATAATTTGTCTTATGATATATAATATCACAAAGTATATAAGAAAATTCTATAGCCTAGTATCCTATGTGATCTATTCGTTTATTACACAGTGAATTTAATAGATAACATTAGTAAGTCGTAAGGCTGTTCGTCTGTCTCAGATTGTATCAGTTCATTATTTAATTTGATTATTTCGTTATTGTTAGTAAAGCAAAATGTAAAACATCGTGGTCATGATATAATGTTCGTAACATTTCATAAGTAATTACTTCCTACCAAGAGTTGGTTATTAATTTTCGTAGTTCATTTTATTGTAGCTCCGTTTATATTGTATGTTACAACGTTGTTTCAGTTTATATTTTCGTCTTAACATTTTGTTTATAACTGAAGAGAGAAAATCCTTTGTAAAGTAGAATATAGTCTAGGCATACTGAATGTACAGTGTACATATATCGATTGTAATGTTTTTTGGTGCTTTTGTTACTCCAGACAATGGATTCTAATTTATCTGCTGAACATCACGAAAATAAGTAGATAAGTAAACAAGTAAATAAGTCAATTCTTTGGAAAAGTTCCTTATGTATTCTTATATGAAACATATCAATATGTTAATAAACTTATAAAAGTAATATTAGATTATTTTATTTTTTATTTTTCTAATATTTTTTTAACAAAAAAGGTAATATATATTTGAGTACATATGTACCTAATATGATCTAGATGCTACTTTTTCTTCAAATCTTTATTGCACTTCTGTAAATATTTGAAAATGTCATATTTTTTTAACGTTCAGAAATCTTGTTTTGAATTCGTTCATGAATTTTCAATTCTAAAGTCAACAAAAATTAGAAAAAATTGCAGAATTTAAGTAAATCACATAAGGACAGTTATTTTACTATTTTACTATTTTTGTCTTCTCCTTTTTAATTTTTTTTCTCTCTTTCTCTCTCTTTCTTTCTCTCTTTTTCTTTGATAAATAAATTCTGTATTTTGAGTGCGTCGATTTTTCGCTATACAAAAATTACTTCACCCCACAATCGCGTGATATTTCACTGTATATTTCACGGTAATCTTATTTCATTAAAATATATACGCCGCGATATTGCAGTGCGTAATTTATATTCTTAAAAATGCAAACGACGTCCGCGAGATCAGTGAGATCCGAAATGCGCGGAGAAAAAAATCCCAATTCGCAGAGAGAACGAACACGAGGAGAGTATTATTTCATTCCCTTTTTTCTCATGTAGTTCTGTCGCGTTGGTGGATTCACTCGGATTTAACGATGAAATTGTTTACCGATCGTGACGCAATTAGTTCGGGCCCGATATCACTTTTATAATTCTAGATACATTGTGTCGATATATACATTGTATTAGCCAATGAAGCGTGAATTTATATTGGCGGTTAAAAACACGAATTGCGCTATATTATTAATCGATACATATCGGTGCAATTTGAATTTACATATCGCCATTTCCGAGCTTATTTAGCAAAAAAATGTTTGTGAAAAGTGGCAATAGGGTGGGAGGAGGGTGTATTGCCTGCCATGATTCGCAACGTCACACACTTTTCTTCCAAATGCGGTTCACCGACCGTTCGGTCTCGACGGAAAGGAGAGAGTTAACTGCTGCGGTCGCGTGACAAAGTAAGATTAGAGGCGCGGTTGCGTTTCGAAGTTAAGCCGACCCGGTTGCACTTGCTGGAGTTAAACAGTCCGCATTTCGCTCGCCCTTATTTAGCGAGCGCTCCGGCGTTCCGGTGCACTCTACCTTTTTATCCCCAGGGGTGTATTTTTGCAGACTCGCGTTTTGTAAATTCCGGCGGCTCTGGCGTTTCGACACGTTCACGTGAAAAGTAAAGAGCGGTTGCATGCAAGCATACATCTATATATATCCGTGTCACACGTGCCGTACGCGCGGATATGCGTGCGATCAATTTTCAGGTATACTCTGTACCGTGACACTTTTAATTTATCAGTTTAATTAATGATATTTATGGCTACGCTTGACAATTACTTACTATGAAATCGATACTATGGCACTGGGTGTTTTCTTTGCGTACACGTCTTCTCGAAAATTGTACACCTGATAACGTAATTATAATTTATGTACGTTTATGTAAAAGTCGATAATAATGACTCTCTGTAGTGGAAGTCGCAAATAAATTTTGCTAATTAAATGTTCTCTAATATTTAATAGGATTTTATGCAGATTAATGGAATAGCAGAATAATTACATGAAGATATTATTTTAGGACAATTGAGAATATGACTTTATTCTTTTATGACTGTATTGGACTAATTTGTTTTTTTTTCTTTAATTTCCTTATAACTTATTCTCGTACAATAATGGGTGAAGAAAAAGCATAGACAAAATGTTTAAATTTACATAAAAGTGATGCAAAATATTGTAGAATTATACATACAACAAGAGTAAGAAACATAAATAAGACTGTATTTCTGCGCCATTTCGTTTTGTTTGCATCTCGAATTTTTCTAATGAATTCAGAATAACAATACCTTACGAACTACAATCGCGGAATTAATGATGTTTATTTCATTGGCTGTACCATAAGTAGAACACGAATTAAACGAAGAAATAACGTCAATCTGACTTCTAGACACTTCCAAAGGAAAAACTTTTGCATCAACACGTACACATACATACGTATTGAAATGGTATAAAAGAATAAAGTAACTCGATGGCGCCCCGTTAAATTGAGAATGGAGGACAGTCGGCACGCAGCCGAAAGGTCGAACGGAACACGAATTTAATCAATTTCCGGCCGCACCACAGTTACGCGGGCACGGGCGCAGCGGTTTTAATTTATCAGTTTAATTAATGGGCATCTGGTATACAGAGTTGCCAATTAAAATAGAATCAACGTCATCGAGTCCCGCGATTTCTTCTTTCGTCGTTGTTGAACAGCGCCGCGAATATCGAGTAAGGGCGGAAGTACGGCGCCGTATTTGCATATTGCGGAATCCGCAGACAAGCGGCAGAATCCGATAAAATGACTGAAATATCGCAGGCATATGTACATCGTGAATGCCAGGCTGCGCCTTGGACGGGAAATGCTTTGAAAGGAAAGTACGACGGTATATATTCGCGCGCTTTCTGGAAACGTTAATAATCTATACAAGGATATAGGTCAAATGTTATGAGAACGAATGAAACGACGAATGCGGGATTACAAGCACGATACGCGCGAATTACTCTTGTTAATGTCATACTGCGCCACATTCGCGAGCGTATGAGAACGAATCAGCGAAGCTGGTTACTATTAACGCATCTTGATGATAATTAATCCCGCGTGCATGCGAATGTCCCGAGGGGTACGCCTTGCATATTGCAATTTTGTTTAGGAAATGGAAAAATTACATTGCAATGCAATCCTCGCTTGGCGTATCACCGAAGCTTTCGCTTTCACATTAAAAATTCATATAACCAATTTAATGTTAAGTGGATAATAATGCAAGTTATTATTACTACAATCGGAAAATATTGAAATTAAAAGTTTGGAGATAAATTTGGAGATAACCTTTTTCAGAGAGATTAGAGGTAATTTTTCATGAGATTTATATTTGTTCAGAAATATTATCTATCCTGATATTTACAAAGATTATTTAAGAAAATGATTAACTGAATTGTGATTCAAGAATTTGTAAAAATTCCATAAAAGAAATATATATATATATATATACAACACAATATTAAAAAAAATATAATGGAAAAATATGGAACATTTTGACCGTTAATATAGATATTTAAAACAGCATATTTTTCAGTATTACAAGTATAGTTACGTAAATAGCAAATGACAGAGCAATAATGCTAATAAAGATGAAAATCAAGTTAAATTGATCGTCTTTAATTTATTTCATGAAAAAGGAAATAATTTTATACTTATATAATAAAATGAAATTTTGTACGATGTGTACGACACCGACTCGTGTAAACATATTAAACATGTAAACATATTAAAGATGTAAATATATTAAAAATGTAAATGATTTAAAACGCCGGTATGATCAAACATAGTTAGTACAAAACGATCAATACTTGTTAATATCCGTGCAACGCGTGATATACTATGTAAACGCGCAAGTTTTTGCAGCATAAACTGTAGAGAGAGATGAAAAGGAGGTCGATTTAAAAGGAAAACTGCGTGCATAGTCTCTGCGTTATCGCAAGAAATTTCTGTTATTCATATTTATTAGCGGGTTCGCTCGTATCTGTATAAAGTAAGCGTCTCGCAAATGCGGCATGTAGCATGTCTTACCTTCTCTATTATGCACACGAGATTTATGATAGACCCTACGTCGACGTGATGCTCGTCGCTTCCTAATATAAACGCCTCTGGTATCACTATATTTAGATTGACAAAGTGTGACAGTATCCCTGCACTTCTCGAGACCTGCAAAATAAAAAATACAATAACTGTGAATTATTTTGCACAAAAGTTAAATATAACGTTTCATATAATACGAAGAAAATTTTAATGTAAAAAAAATCAGATTATATAATTTTTTTTTCATTCCAATTAAAAAATGGCAAAATTTAATGAGATTGTTCTATAAAATATTTGGAATAACTATAGAATCCAAAAGAAAATTTAAGAAAGAAACGTGATATTTGAATTTTTATAATTCATTTTATTTTAACTTCATAAACATAATGATAATAGTATGTATACAGTAATATATATGCAATCGGATCAAAATAAATCATAAAGGTAAAATGAAAATATTTCTATTGAAATATCAGACAGTTTCATATATAGTAGCTCCTACATAAACGCAAAAATATTATTGACTAAAAATATCAAATACTTTGATACTTTTCAACAAATTGTAACAAATAAATTAATTAATGTTCAATTATGGCATCAAAACTTTGTTAACAGTCATATTCACGTATTTAAATCGGTACAAAAACTCATTATTTGTTTTAATTTTTTGAAATAATGAATACTTTGGTTAATCGTCGCGATTTGAAAATACTTTACATACTTTCGGTCAGAGCCGAATATTATATGCTTCAAGGTATGCAAACGCACAATGCGAAAGCTGTGTGAGCATTAATTCAACGGGTTTCGAGTACATGAAAATCGGCTTATCGACAACTTTGTTCAAAAATGTTGTAACCCAAAATACAGGTTTTTTTGTGCAGTCCTTTAAATATTCAATGTAAAACGGAGTGCTTCCCTGACAATGCTTCCCTAACAATCTTTTTCACCAAAAAAATCTTGAAATAGATGAGTTTAGAATATATAGCAATTAAACAAAAATATAGCAATTATACAAATTAAATATGTATAATTTTATTTTAATAAAAGTTTAAAGTGCTCCACTCTGTTAATAATTAAAAAATTCTCAGTTTTATAATTTTTTTCATTATACTAATCTATAGTGACATTTAGTTGCATAAAACTATGTATGATAAAAATATACTATCTCAATATTATAATTAATATGAGAAAAGAATATGAGAAAAGAATCAAGAGAAAAAAGAATATCAATCTTTCTAAGTCTTCTCAACCAGGAAAGACAGAAAAGAGTTATGTCACGATATGAATGAAATTATTATTGTATACCGAAAAAAAGTCACGAAACGTGACTGAAATTATTGCATACCTAAATTATATGTACTGAAAGCTCTGTTCTCAAATTTTACATTTCCCTTATACAACTTCGCTAAAACATCGCAAACGGATATTATCGTTGCACTGTTTTCTTCATCTTTTGGTGGATATTTGGAAAACAACAGTGTCCTTTTTTCAAGCGCATTTGTTCGCGAAAAATCCATCCCTCTATCCTTCCTGAGTACCGTGGGATATCGCCGGATATACGTATGTCGTTTTAGTGCGCTGGGATGCTGTAGTTTGCAGTTGCAGCGAACTCCGCAAGTCTCCGGGAAAGTTTGTTGCAGGACAATGGTCTCCGTAGGTAGGTAGGTATATGTAGGTAGATAGATACGCCGCGCTCATAAAAAAGCATTATGCGAGTTTGAGAAGTGTATCGTTCCGCTGCCAACTTGGACGAGCGCCGGTCGCCTCTGACGCGCAGAACTTTCTTCTTTCTCTTTCCGATTCACTGTGACCAACGCGCCGAACTGCATCCTCGCAAACGCATCTCTATGCATCGTGCGACTGGGTAAGGGCGTCGCGGTAAAAATGTCAGAGAATAAATATACAGTCGGATGCTGGCTGATGGTATTTTCTCTTTTTCTTTTTTTTTAACGTTATATGCGCGCGCCTTCTAGCCACGTATACATCGCGTTATGAAACGTCATGAAACGCCTGGCTGCTCTCGCTGTTCTTCGCTGCTCCTCCTTTCTTCATTTTTTTCGTTTTTAGAAAAATACGCGGCGAGAGAAGGAGGGGGGAGGGAGGGAGGGAGAGAGAGAGAGAGAGAGAGAGAGAGAGAATCTCGACTCGTACACGTGCACCCGCCATTGTCGTACGCGGGTGTATAATCGCATTAATAAAACAGTATATTCTATGAACGCGTTATAATAGTGGCGCAAAGTCTTGTGTGCTTTTGCATGACAAAGGATGAAATTGACAAGCGCGATGCTCTTGTTGTCATGGCAGCGGTGGATGGGTCACTCCGCGGTACAAAAGAACTGTGAATAGGAGACGAAAGCTCAGTTAATTAAATCCCCGTACGTTTAACTGTCTTGAAAAATCTGTTATCCGGTAAAACGGCGTATCTCTTGGCTAAACACTTGGATGACAAACGATAGCGATAAATTGTCATTCTCCACGGCTAAGTATAACAGCATTTTTTAATCAAGTGATATTTCTATTATCGCGTTTTTTTAATTAATTTTTCTCGATTCCTTACTGCATTTTGATTAAAAATTTGTGCCATTTCTCACTGTTTAAGAAATTCTTCTCGATCCTGCCAGTAAATTTAAGATTAATTCTACAAGAATATATATATATATATAAAACATTTTATAATTGTGTTAGAAACGATTCCCTCAAGTCTTTATTAAAATTTTGTGTCGAATTTTTAATATATCCAAATGTTAATTTAACATAATGTGATTACGTTATTTAAATATTTTGTATTAAATTGATATTTAATGTTTCTTAGTGTTAAAACAACATAATTTATGAGTAAGTGAAAACAAATAACATAAAAATAATGTTTCCCGATATAAATTTTAAGACAAACAAATAAAATGTCGCTTTAATCGGGTTGGAAATTCGAAGGTATTTAAAATTTTTATTAGTACTACTTAATAATTGACGTATTGACAGTTTCGTAACCGAGATCAGTTACAAGATGATGAGGGTTTGCATCATATGAAGTACGGAACGCGAATTTGTGGCTACCCAATACGATACTATATTCGCAGTGATATATTCGCTCACTTTGCCGGCCAACTCCATAAATACGATGCAGCTGTGCGTATCTCGAACCGCTGCCTCTCGCGGCGTCAAATGAACAGTGGTCAACATGTATGCAAAAGCGCGCGAATTAAAAGTATGTGCGTTCTGATTAATCGGTCGACACGCGACTCGCGTTTACCCCTGTGTTGATTTCGATCAAGGAGAGTGCGCCACACGTTGCACCGTCGCGAGTGACGTTTATTTTCATCGCGCTTGAATAACAGCAGATAAATTTGCGAAGGAAATATTACTGCGCGCGTGCGCGCTTTTCTCACGAAATTTTTATCTTTTCGCGGCAGAGAGAACGCTGGGCTGAGCGTCGCTATACCATAAATGTTGCGCCATGAATTTCGTTCGTGGCGGACAACGAGCCTTTTTGCCGGCTTTTCAAGATAAAATCGCGCGGACCATCTGGCGCGGATATGCGTTTACAATTACCGTCGCGTCGCGAATTGCCTATGTAAATGCCGTTCATCGTGCTCGCGTTTCGAACTGAACTGTGGGTTTTTTTTTCATCCACGATTAATACACGAGCCGCGTTGGGCTAGCGGAATAACCCTCCGGCGAGGATTATCGATCTCGTGCATCGCTCGTTTTCCTTTCTCTTTCGTCCTCTTCCCTTTCCCTTCTCTCCCTATTCCAGAAAACACGTGGATACTCTTATCTGCCGAGTGATGAGAATAAAAAATGACGTCTGTCATGAATCGGGCTGTTTGAAAATCTCCCAATTGTGCGAAGAAGAGCCGAGCATCCCAGATTTTCAGTGGTAAGGCTCGGACATATATCAGCCGAGGCCTCGTTTCCCTTGCGAAACGTTTTACGGAAATATGATTTTTGAATCGACCATTTTGATCTCAGCACATATATATCAGAGAGATTCCTTATAGGCACAGAGCTCGACGTGTTCGTGGCAGATGTAATTATTGACTTTTTCAGAGTTAATGCGTTTGTCAATCGTTTCCACCTAACATTCACGCAAGTCTTGCAAAAAATTTAATCTGCGGCGGACAAATGGTCTATTTATTTAACATGCTTTTATATAATAATTCTTCATCTGACTGTTTCATTTAATTCACGTATATTAAGACTTGTTACGGTATTTGCAGTTTTGCAAATTTATTGTAAAGCATGTATATAAAATATTTAAAAAGAATAAATTGATGTATTATAAAAAATGCGCGATAAAAATAACATGCAGAGATAGAGAGAAAAGAGGGGGGGGGGAGGGGGGAGAGAGAGAAAGATTTACTGTATTTACAATCTCTATTTTTAATTCCCATTTAGATTAAACACTTTTCTTAGAGAAATAGAATATTTGAAATATGTTGAAGTAAAAATGTAATTAAATTATAATGAATACTGCACAAGTAAAAATATAAAAATGTAAAATTCAAAAATATGTTTGTCATAAATATAAAATTTAAGAATTTATTATAATATACACATCGCACAATATAAGGGTGTCCGTTAATAAATATTTCTCTTTCTATATTATTTTTTGTTGCCCATGTTTTTTAATAAAATGACATGTATAAAATTCTTTTGAAATATATTAGATATGTGTTTTACAAAATATTGCAAAATGAAACATACAAATTTTGCTCATTTATTTATTGCTTTTTGATATCAATGCATTTGTTTTTTTTTTATACGCCTTATTTATAGTCACGTAATAATGAAAAATATCTTTCGTTACAGAAAAATGTTTTTCATGCAATCGTTTCACAGTTGCTTCGGACTAATGGTTTCGTAATCATGAAAATTCACAAGTATAACTTTTTCATTCGTCCCCGATCGTGCGTTGATTAAAAATTTCTATATCTGCAGCACTATTACTTCACGTACTTGCTCTCGCGTGCTTGAAAATAGTAGCGAACCCCGGAAGTTTTTCATTGCAACATTCTTATTTAATGCGCCGCATAAAACAATGTACCGCGCTGACATATAATGGACACGCGCAAATTAGATTAATGGAATTCGGTTTAATCAGTCGGATTATTACCTTTACAGTACATTAGCTATTTTGTTTACAATTCCTGAATGTGAGAATACCAATAAATAATTCTGTATTTATTAACGACTATCCTCATATATTTAGTCGGAGCCACATGTGTTTCAAATTCTTCATTTTCTTTTTAATCCGATTAAGTATGGTATGATAGTTACGTAAATTATGTACTGAAAATTGGAATGTTTCTGGGGCAGCAAATCACGTTTAACGCATTTATCCGTTCTTTTGAATTACAATTTTTATTTTTTATTTCTGAATGCACTGAAGATATTGTTTCTATAAAAAAATCATTCCTCTCTCATATAAAAAAAAACTAATATTTTTCTATTATCTTTAAAGTGAACGATAAATAGTATTTCTGTTCTCATAGTTAGAAGCTACGGAAATAATAATTTGTGGAAACTGAGATTTTGTTGCTCGTAACTTTTGCCTTTATGGTTTCACCGGATGTGGTATACTAGTTTATATTTTCACAATAAAACCTGTTCTATCTTACGCGGCGCTCTCTTTCGCGCTCATTTTTGTACATTTAACGCATGGGTTAACGTCACGGGCAAGTACTTCCTGCCTTTCTGTTGCGAAATAAAAGATAGAGAACACAATTCAACAATCTTTTTGTTAAAGGAAAAGAGGAAGTAATCGAAACTCATGACCATCTGTCCTTCCTTTGACTGTCGATTACAATATTCTTTCTCGATACTAACAATTCGCATACAATTCGTGTCTTTTTATTTTTTAATTAATTTTGTTTTCAAAATGTTCATATAAAAGAACAGTAACGATATAAGCAACGTAACAAGTATAATTTTCTCGACGATTACTGATTTTTCTTCACGATATGACTTCTTTTTACAATCATAAAATTGACGTTCATACGTCAGTTTCTTCTATAAAGTGACGTAAAATATTCAATGCATAAATGCAATACAACGTCTTCATACGTCGACTTTCGCGAGATGCTTGATCGCAAAGAACAGCCTCATGGAAAAAGCGCGGGTTCGTTCAGAATCGACAACGTCATCGTCACCGTCTGTTGTCGTAATTCAAGTTCTTTTTCTCGCTAACTTGTCAAACACACGGGCCGAAAGTGTCACCTGCTCGCTGCACGATATATACGCGTTTTGAACTGAAGTGCTATTTGAACGAGCTTTGACCCGTGCTTATTGTAAACAAGCGTGCGTCAATCTCGCTTAAGGGTCTACGCATCTTAACTTTTCGAAATTTCTCTAGTAAACTGTAATTGTATTTGCGATTTACCTATATTTTTTGAGCAAACGTAATTTTAACAATTTAGTAAAACATTAATATCAACTTATTAATATTAACTTGTTGAAAATTATTACAATTTATTAATTAATCCTCCATAGCTGACAGTAAATCCATTCAATTATATTCTTTATATTACAGCTGCAAATATGAATTATTGTTACATTAAAATAACTTAGTATTCATATATTTATCCGAATCCGAATTATATCATATATTTATACGAATTATATTATTTTAGTTTCTTGAAGTTAATTAATGCAGTCTTTTTTTTTTTTAGTTAGTCGATATAAATTAAATTGTTCTCATTGACCCAGCGTCAGTAACTGTTACAGATTTTTACGTCGAAAGATTAAATATCGATAAAAATATTTATAACAATAAATATAATAAATTCAGAATTTATACATATTACGATATTTATTTTTTAAAATATGTGTTAATTTTGAATAGCAAAATATGGCCGATACGCAGATAAGTTACAGCATATGCGTCTCTCTTACCATAATGCCGGATCATCCTCTTATGTATGTTTTATGCCGCACCACTAAGCACCTGTCTCGATCGTGCTTACGTTGGAGCTTTCCACAGAGCGCGAGAGGCTATAACTCGCGGTCGCGGCGTGCCGTGGCACGTTCGTGACCGATGATATACGTAATGACATTCGACGACGTGTCAAACGGTGCGTGGACGATAGCTTCGTGGACGTAAAGCCGTTTCGGGGAGTCGAGCTAGCGTGAATAGCGAAACAGTCGACACGCACACAGGGTAATTTGTATGGGACTCATACAAGAGGTTTTGGATGGTGACACAGGGATAAACTTTCGCATGCCATCGCTTCTAATTCCGATACGGACGCTGAATCGACCTTTCTGTAAATTCGATGAGCTCATAAATGTCAACGTGACGATGATTGGGCGGGAAAAAGCAGAAAAAAGCAACAAAAGCTGTATCAATAGAAGGATCAATACTTGAATTAGCATTTTTTTTACATTTTTTTTTACAATGTCGTTTCTTTTTATATCCTCATAATATTGCTATATTAATATTAATATTAACGACATAAACGATCATTTGCATGAAATGAATTTGCCTGAAATTATTCGAAAGCAATTACAATTATTAACGTTGAAAATGTAGCTAGTAATTTTAAAAAGTGTTTTAGTCCTTATTTATAGTTATATTATAGTCCTTATTTATAGTTATATTATAGTTTCGAAAATGTATCACCGAGTTATAACGAGTGGAATTATTGACCCCTTTATAATATTTATTTTTAGAAATTATTTTTAGAAACTATATATAAGTACATTTTTTTGTAATACATGCTAGTAAAAATGTCGAATTTCTTTTACATTATACTGTTTAATTTATTTTATTCTGTTCAATCATTAAAATAACAATCATCTAGTTTCGGTAACTTTCCAATTGTTATCCTACTTTCTAAAATCTCTGGAGTGGAATCTAATTCTAAAGAGTGACAATTGAATTAGTTGAAAAAGAATGGTTCAATTGTCAATTTCTAAGAGTGAGATTTCATTCTTTAGAATTAGATTCTACTCAAAAGATTTTAAAGAATATATATAAATATCTAACTCTTTTTTTTTTCTAAATAAATTAATTCTTGAATTAACATATTATAGATATTTTATGCAGAAATTAACGCTTGTATGGCCGGTTATTTTTCATATAGATAAGTTCAACAAAAAAAAATGTTATTTATAATGTACAAAAGTAAAAAATAAAATAAACCGTAAGAAATCAAGACTAAACATAATCATAAATTTTATAATAAATTTTACCAATTTTAAACTCTAATAATAATTTTGCACTACGACTTAAATTGCATGTCCTTATAAATACGAATGACTTTGTCATCATTCTAGTAATAAAAGACAAGTTAATATCTCTCCAATAATAATGTTTTAAATTTTAATAAACACAAAAAAACACACATAAACTTTTTTATCTACTTATCTAATGCTTTCAAAAGAATTATATTATGGAATCGCGAATAAATACAGAATTGCGTTATTTTATCCACGTCGTATAAATGTTTGCTATATAGTATATTGGTCCAGTAAGTTCGGTGCCACTTTCTTCTACCTCTGTCAAATATTTTAATTCCCTTCCTGATTCAATAAAAACCTCTCCCTCTTTATCCTCCTTTTGTTGCCTCGCGTTTCATTGCGTCACTCACAATATTTAAACGAGACTGTAATTGGTGTGTTTGCGGGTGTATGTATGTGAGTGAGTTTTATGTGTGTATGTATGTATATAATTTCAGCTATTAGTTTACCTCTTATTGTTGTCTTATTCTGGTTTTGTAACAGCAATTCTGCTGAACGTCTAACCATTTGCAAGCTATTATTATCTATTTACTTATATGTATTTATGTTAATCTATTGTATCATATTTTATGTCTATTATCTCCGTTATTATGTAGTCTTTTTCATGTAGTTTTGCAATAAACTAAATTAAATTAAAATTAAATTAAATATACATATGTACATGTGGAATAAATATTATTAAAGTAAACAAAAGCTTCTTTAATATATAAACACATTTTCAATAAAATGTGTTTATAATTTATATTAAAAAATGTTTTGTTCAATACAAAAATAAACTAGGCTCTAACGAAGAGAATCATGGTAGAATGAGGTTAACGTGTTGTCGGCTGCTAAGCTGACATAATTTTTTCTGGCCGCTTTGCGATATATATGTGTGTGTGTGTG
>Ga0157364_1004175_pt1 | contig 14350 bp, 11 predicted proteins | sample AttsexASBM2_FD_111476 | JGI IMG/M metagenome (GOLD analysis project Ga0157364, IMG submission 111476) | Fungus gardens microbial communities from leaf cutter ant in Ribeirão Preto, State of São Paulo, Brazil - Atta sexdens ASBM2 | ecosystem: Host-associated > Fungi > Mycelium > Unclassified ... | reverse complement strand
GCGCCCGGCAAATGAATGGAGGCGAATAAAAACGGATCCGGTTATCAAAACGAAAAAGCCGATCGAAAAAAGGATTGGCTGGTTAACGCGGAAGGAAGCGAGCAGGCTGATAGATTGCGCGTCAGAAAGTATGAGGCCGACAAAGGAGTCTATAGAAATGGCACGCCGGTATGCGCATCTGGCACCGAACCATTTGACCGAGCATGCGCGTAAAATTGACTCACTTTTGGGAAGTCACGACACAAATACGACACAAGGAATAAATCAGGTGGGATTGAAAATATCGTAAGATATTGAAATTAATAAAGTATTCGATCTACTGACCCTTAAACCTTGCTATCACTGGTTTTCCTCGTGTTCGAAAAACGCAGAGGCCCCCAATAAGGCCCCCAAACGTGTTTCACTGAAAACATAAGCGCCTTTGAGCGCGGGCATTGTAGCGGCTAACCGCCGCTACGCCAACTTGCCATTGTGAATGGTATCTTCCTTGAACTGTGTGGGTTGTTTAGCAAATTAGCCAGCATCTACGCTTTCGTAACCTACTAACAATTAAGATTTTAGACCGGAGCTTTAAACAGAGATAAATCAACCTCATTTTGGATACGCTGCGCCATACTGACAATTGACTGTGACCTGCCCCCAGTATTAGATACAACTATCAGTTAGTAATTTCGGTTTGTTTACCTTCTAATTTTCCATTTCTCCAGCTTGCTGCACATTCAGCCGGCGTCTGGTAATTCAGCGATGAATGAGGTCTAGACTCGTTATAGTCCTGCCGCCAGTCATTAATGATTTTCCGGGCATGAAGGATATCGCTGAACCAGTGTTCATTCAGGCATTCATCCCGAAAGCGACCGTTGAAACTCTCAATAAATCCGTTCTGCGTTGGCTTACCTGGCTGGATAAGTCGCAACTCCACACCATGCTCAAAGGCCATTGATCGAGCGCACGGCAGGTAAATTCCGGGCCCTGATCGGTTCTTATTGTCGCCGGATAGCTTTGAGACAGCGTGATGCTGTCCAGAATACGCGTAACCTGAACGCCTGAAATACCGAAAGCAGCGGTGATCGTCAGACACTCCTTCGTGAAATCATCCACACAAGTCAGGCACTTAATCCGACGGCCGCTGGCAAGTGCATCCATGACAAAATCCATCGACCATGTCAGGTTCGGCGCATCCGGGCGAAGAAGCGGAAGCCGCTCAGTCGCCAGACCGTTATGACGTCGTCTGCGCTTCACACTCAGGCCGCTAAGGTGGTAAATGCGGTATACCCGCTTGTGGTTAACGTAAAGGCCCTCCCGATGTAATAACTGCCAAATGCGCCGGTAACCAAAACGCCTTCGTTCGAGTGCAAGTTCTGTGATACGGCCTGATAAATGCGCATCAGCCGCCGGATGCTGGGCCTCATAGCGGCAGGTCGACAGGGACAAACCTGTAAGCCTGCAGGCACGACGTTGCGACAGACCGGTCGCATCACACATAAACTCAACGGCTTCCCGCTTCTGGTCTGTCGTCAGTACTTTCGCCCCGGAGCCACCTGAAATGCCTCCTTATCCAGCATGGCTTCGGCAAGCAGCTTCCTGAGTCTGGCGTTCTCTTCTTCCTCAGGCGACTTCATGCGCTTAACTTCGGGCACCTCCATACCGCCATACTTCTTGCGCCAGGTGTAAAATGTGGCGTCGGAAATGGCGTGCTTACGGCAGAGTTCACGGGCTGATACCCCGGCTTCAGCTTCGCGGAGGATACTGATGATCTGTTCGTCGGAAAAACGCTTCTTCATGGGGATGTCCTCATGTGGCTTATGAAAACATTACTAACATCGCGGTGTATTAATCAACGGGGAGCAGGTCACGTTGATGGTAATAGCGGCAAGGCACTGACCTTCTCTCCGTTGATTAATACCCCTGAGCTTAAAGAGGATCGGGGCAATTCGCCGGGACTTGTGGGAAAATTTTCGCATTCTTCATCGCCTATTGCGTAAGCTGATTAAGATGGGATGTTGCTCCCGTGGGAAGGAAAGTGAGGTAAGGAGGTGGCTAGAGGAAAAAATTGAATTGTCCAGAGCAACGTAACTCTGGACATACCATGCGGAGACGTTAACGAATGTCATGTAGTGGCACACTCAGACATAACAACCACTGATATCAACCACGACATGCGTGCAAGGCTTTGATACTGAAATCAGTATTTAATTTAAACATGTGGGAGGCCATCCATTTTTGCCTGCGCGGAGAAATAGATTTTGCTGCGCACATAGTCCCAGCATTCAGGCTTTTTCGCCCATTCCGAAATCATCCTGCCGTTCGCGGATTCAGTCAGAAGACTATTCACCCGATGGGCTAGGCTGACAAGACGATTCCCCATCGTTTCCTCAATGCCCTGTTGATGCCAGATCTCTACCAGATCCGTTTGGTTGCCATAAAGGTGTGAATAGGCGGCCACGGTATAGGCGGCGATATTCGCCTTAAATGCGGGGAAAAGTGAATTAATCAACTTATAGGCTTTTTTATAAATAATGGCCTGCGCGATGTAATTTTTAAAACTTTCAATGTTCAGTTCATCCCCATAACGCTCAGTATCCTTGTCGATCATCGTCATTAATGCGGCAAAGTTCTTCTGTCCGCCGAGGCTAACTAAATCCGGACGCTGGAGCCAGGCACAGTGATATTTTGCGAAATCGGTTTTCGTTATCCGACGTGATGGAGGAATCGCGTCTTTTAACCGTTTGATTCCAGAAGGTGTTTTACCTTCTCGTTCCAGCATAACCTTATAACTGCCGTTCGCTCGCTCGTAAAACCAACGACTGTATCCGTCCGGGCAATACACCGTATTTGCCATTTTTTCCAGCTGTACATGTAACGGTCGATTGGCTGACAAATCGGAAATATTGACTTTATTCTGGCTATTCGAGAAGCGCGAAATATCCGCAATTAACATCTCTTCTTGTGCATTATTCGTCTGTTTCAGCACAATAACTTTTGCGGGTACACGCACGTTACGCAGATTAGTTGCCGGGAATTTCTTTTTGGTGAAAAACATGGAAGCCGTCGTCTGTCCACCGTTGACGATCTGCACTCCCTGCATCCACGCAATACCTGGGCCACCTCCTGGCGCTTCGCCAAGTCTGACCTGATCGGCAACAATCACAATGCCGTTGTTATAAGCCATAAAACGCTCAGGCTGCTCACGTAAGGTGTCGCGAATCCCCTTGTTGACTTTCCCCGTCTGGCTCAGAAATGAACGAACGTTCGCTTCCAGAATCCGGTTACCATATTTTTCATAAATAAATCGCAGTGTCTCGCCCGGAACCACCGTCAGCGCATAATCATATTCACCCATTTCATCCGGGATCCAGACACAGGGGAGTGCGCCCCCCGCCACCTCATCAAAATTAACTTGCAGTTCGTCGCGTGGCTTACCTTCCTGCCAGTGGTTAAACAGGCGGACAATGTCCATAACCTCTAATTTAATAGTTTTACCGGCCACGTCGCGGGACTGATACCAGCGGGTTTTCACCTGACCATCGGTCAGTACATAAACTCTGATTTGCTCCAGTTCCGTATAGGACTGTTCGATGGTCGTCACCAGTTGCCAGGCATCATTGGACTGATCCAGCGTGGAAGATAATTTACCGTCAACGCACTTCTGCAAAAATTGAATGCAGTGGCCGGCAATCGCTTTTGTCTCAGCATCCGGGACATGACAAAACTCGTCGCTACCGTGATAAATGCTGACAAAGAGGTCAAGTTGATCGCCATCTTCTGAGAAGGCATAACCGCTTAGACGCACATTGTGTCCACTGACTTTAGCCATAAAGTGACACGTCTCGGCATCGTCGAATGTCATGCCGATATCGGCCATATGACGCATAACAGTATCGGTAAAAATCAGCTCCTGAAAAGGTGACTCTACCCCAGGCTGAGCCATCTGGTCCTGATATTCCTTGCGAATCTCATTCTGCGTTTGGCGTAAAAAATCAATAAGTTCCATGCGGTAATCCTGCAAAGTCTGACAAGCAATGGTTAAAATTTTGAGCCTGAGAAATAAGTGTCTGGAGTTCGAGTTGATAGAACGCACTCACCACCGGCAACGGGACATTGGCATGCGTCAAAGAGGGAAAACCCGCTTCAATGGGGAGTGCAAACGCCTCTGTCAGCAAGAAATGACGTGTATAGAATTCAGCATGTTCAGTGAAATAGCCGACATGACAAAGCGACCCCTCAAAAAGACAAGCCGCCTGAGCGTTTCCCTCAAACCTCTGACGAAGACGGTTAATAATGTCATTCAGGGTCGCGCCAGTGGGATGCTCGCTGAAGCGCAAACCGCACAACATGAGCGAGCCAGGCCGCTGCCAGTCCAGTTGTTCAAGAGAGTGGATGGTTACGCAAAAGCCCTGCTCTGCTGTGGTGCTTTTTACCTCAATGGCACGTTCATCGAATTCAAAATCCTGTAGGCCATGCTGTGGTCCTACCCATGCTTCGACTGCCGTTGGCGACGCAAGACCTCTCTCGATCAACCGTTCCAGACACGTCAATTCCCCGATTAATCCCACTTCTTCTTGGTGACTGAGTGGACGGGTATCGCGCTCCATAAACGTCTGCCATAAACGAATCCGACGGAGCAGGGTTTCAAACAGACGCTGTTCAGAAACATTCAGGAGCGAATGGAGAATATCCAGAATCATCGTCGTAAAGACATCCACATTCCCCGTTTGCTGGCGACGGATCATCAAACCGTTCTGCCGCCCTTCCTCTGTTCCGGTCATCTCAACGCGAAATCCTTTACAGGACGGCAGCGCCGTCGCCCCCAACGAAAGAGGATGAGGAAACACGGCAATCAGCATTTCTTCATTATCAGGCTGACGACGCCCGGCATGAAAGCTACAGCCCTGATGCGTAAAAAGCCGAATTCCCCGCCAGCCTTGGGCTTCGGGCTGTTCGTCTACCTGAAAGCGATCTAAGGCTTTCCAGGCTGCCAGTAGATCATCTTTACTCAGCCGCACCATACTCTTGCTCCCACAATACGTTGTTAACTTTGTACTCCACCGTTACTCCACTGCGGCTTCCCGGAAAACTGATACCAAAAGCCACCACTGGCAAGGCATCATCCTTATATTCCGTTGCCGACAATGCCTGTTGCGGGTCCAGTAAGTAAATGAGCAGTAGCCCTTTTTGACGCTGTGCTGGGATGTCGTTTATGCCAAATCCTTTGATCCGACGCAGTACTACGCCACCAGGAATGATAGGCTTCTCTCGCCCTTCATTACGTCCGGGATCGGCATAAAAAATACGCTGCGTTTCTACCAGCGCGGCAAGCCAGGTCGATTCATCGCAGTCTATCCCTTCATCGCGTGGAGAAAGTAAACGGCCAATGGAATAGCGGTCAGTGACCCCCTCAGACGCTTTACGCATCATAAGCGGGACGGGGAAGCCACATACAGCGCGATGACGATCGACGCCCCCCCCTATCACCGCCACTGTCCATTGGGTGAGTTCATTAACACGATTCATCCGCGAAATGAAATCCGCCAGCAGTTTGCTGTTGGCTTTTCTGGCCTGAGCGTGGGTCTCATATTCCGTTAAGAAATCAATGATTGGCTCGGGAGAGACGTTTTGCCAGATGACTCCATTCCATTTTTCAATCTTCTCTCCGCGTCGTCTCTCAGGGATCGGCGCGCCAGAACCGACACGTCTGGTCAGACGCTGGAAGGCCGAGTAGTTATGCTTGTGGTACTCCGGCTCTCTAAACAACGAAATCGTTTCGACCACCGAGCCACTGAAAGACAGCCATAGTGAGCGCGCACTACGCATTTTTAAGGGTGATGTCACCATTAACACGGGGTGTGATTTCACTTTTAGCCCGAAATCACGCGGAGTTCCGCCGCTGGCGACCATATCGTCAAACTCTTCTCTCAGCTCTTCCGATGCATCAGCAATGTGCTCAAACCATTCAATCAGCTCATCGGTGGTATACAGCCGACATACGTCCAGATATCCCTGGCGATAGCCAAACCAGCGCCCCATCTGCATTAACGTGTCATACATGCGGGAGGCGCGTAAGAAATAACTGGTGCATAATCCCTCAAGCGTTAACCCTCGAGCCAGTTTGTCTCCGCCAATCGCAATAACTTTTAAACCTGTCGCACTGTCTGAATAATCAAGCGCATCCTTCGCCGTTCCGTTTATCATTCGTACCGACACGTTTTCGATCACGTTATACAGCTTGTCAACGATCTCCTGCCACGTGAAAGGGTCGTCTGGAACCTGCTGCGGCATAACGTCGCGAATCGTCTGACAAGTCGGCAAAAAGTCGGCCTGCCAGAGTGATTCAAGCTGATGTAAAAAAAGCTCATGTCCAATCTTTCGCGTCAACCGCTGTCTCACATCCTGAATGTAGGCATCAATATGCTCATAAACGATCGATTGCACTTTATTGAAGCGGGTCACATGGACAAGCATCGAACTGTGTTTATCTCCCTGACCGCGTAATTCTCGGACGCAGCACGCCAGCAAAAAGCTATCGATGGCGTGTTTTAACGAGTCAGGGAAATGGGTTAGCGTATCGAGCGTGGGATGGTGCGAACTCTTATGAGAAACAGGCATCCACCCTCTTTTTCCATCATCGCTACAATGATCGCTCACCCGCCTGATCAAAGGGAGTTCACCAGTCCGGCCATCCGCGGTTGCCCGACCGAATACCCTCGCAGGGCCGATGTAATTAGAAGGTGCGCCGAGGTTAATGATAAAGGCTGAAGGGAACAAATCCGGGCCTTCATCACGCGTTTCATTGCTCTCGTGAATAAAAATATTGGCAAAGGGCGTGGCAGTATAGCCGACATATGCTTTACGGCTGAACTGCATCAACAGCTTACGAATCAGACTATTGATTGCCGTTGGCTGATGTTCAGCATCCGGTTTTCCATCGTCATCGTAAACGATTTCCCCCGTATCAACTGAGGCGTTATCCGCTTCATCATCAATCATCAGCAGCGGTAATTCCGAAACAAAACGCTTTCCGGTCACGGGATCAATGCTAGTGGCAACATGATTTTCAATCCAGGTATGCAGGCGCTTCAAAATAGATTTATTTTTCTTTACCACGAACAGCCAGGGCCGTTGCTCGGGGCTGATCCCCAGATTCTTAGCCACTCCGGCACTGAAGTCGCCCTTTTCAGATCGGTTGGTGACGTAATTGGGACGAATGACGGGATCGCTATCAATATCGCCCACCCCAATGATGGTCACTTTTTCTCTAAGTGGACTCGTCTCGTAGCCAAGAAATCCCTCATCAAGACGCATTTGGGTTTGCGATCGGAGATTATTATGCAAACCAGCAAGCACAATGATTATCTTATATCCCGCATCCGCGGCTTTACAGATCAGACCGGTATAGTGGCTGGTTTTCCCCGACTGAACATGGCCGACCACCAGACCACGCCGGTCCCAACGCCCTTCCCGCCCAGGCTGCTCAAGTAATCCAAGAACACGATCCGTTGAACGGTCAAGGGTATCCAGTACCCCCCAAGGCATTGTTTTACCAAGCCATTGGCGATATCGGTGCCAGTATCGCCACTCGCGTTTCGCATCAGCGGTCAACCAAGGTTGATGCCCTTCGTCATTACTCAGAGAAGTATCTTCTCCCATCCAGATGCTATAACGGCGGATCAACTCTTCGACCAAAATTTCCCGGTTATCAAGGCAGATCCATTCCAGTTTCATCTGACAAACCATGTCAATATGTTGACGCAGAATACCAGGGGTAATCGTGCTTTTATCCTGGCCTTGCAGGAGCGTCTGCACAATCTGCAATACACTCAGTTGTGTGTCATCTAGGGGATTCATAGCGATTTCTCGTGTTGATCGTCGGGAAGTTGTGCAATTAATTCGGGATAATTATCGAAGGGTTCGATATTTTGCAGATGTTGCTTCGCCAGCGCCGGTGACATCGCCTGCTGACCAACCAATGTCTTGTACATGACCTGCAATACGGATAACACCTCTGCGGGCGGTGCTGTTTCAAAGCCTGTCCGCGGCGTCTCTTTTGACTCAGCCGTATCAAGCCAGATTTGCTGAACCGGAACGGTTTCCTCAATCAGTCTTAGCATGGCCTGAATTTGTGGAGATAACTCACCAGCCTGCGAAAGGACATTGTTGATGACAGGATGTTGTAATGAAATCTGGTAACGAACACCTGATGACGTCCTCTGCGCCTGCCAGAGGTGAACGAGTTCCTCGCCGGGTTTGCGCTTATTCATTTTCCCGCGTTTTGCAAATGTCCTGACCGCACGGTCACGTGTTGATTGCGCCAGTTGGGTTAACCAAGGACGCAGCGAAACAGGCGGGCGCGCCATCGATTTACGAATATCAATCTTCCAGTCGATGTCGGCATCATTAGGGATATCCAGACGGATCCGCGCAAGGCGGTGGGTTTCATCTTTCGTCCAGGCCCGAGGACTACCGAGTCCAAGCCAGTTGCCCGCCACCAGCAATCGCTCATTCCGGTATACATAGAATCCTTGCTGAGCAGTCCAGCCTGCCGGTCCCTGAGCCTGTTGATACTCCTGCGTCGTCAGGTGATCCTGATGCGGCAGAACATGGCATTCCACTTTCACGGCAGGGGCACCTGGCGCCATTGCCGCAGGCGAATGCCAAGGCTTGGAAGGATGCCCGCTGAGAAAGGGATCCCAAGCTTTGATTTTGCGACCATTGAGGGTGAGAGTGAGTCTGGGAGAGCCCCCCTCAAGGAATCGGTGAAATACCATCCCCAGATGTTGTTCAACGCCATCCATCAGATTAAGGAAATCTTTCTCACCGGAGCCGGGGGTGACAATTCGGTCTAAGACGTCCCACAGCACCACCGTACCGTGGGCGTCAGGTTCCGCATTTGCTAGCACCTCCTGACTTCCTGGATCAGCACCTTCAAGCAAATACCAACCGTCGTCCGTACTTGCAGCGAGAATATCCAGATCCCACCGAAGGATCGTCGTTACCCCCTCTTTTTTGGAAGAGACAGTCAGGCGGCGACATTGCGAAAAGGAGGCGGTTTTGAGTCCAAGACCGAAGCGGCCCAGATCGTGTCCTGGACGCTTTGTCAGCGGGTTTTTGACACCCAGTCGCATTGCAACATCTAGTTCAGCGGCCGACATGCCGCAGCCATTATCCCGAACCACGATATAGCTATCCGCCTCACGCCAGTAAAAGGTCAGATCGACCTTACGGGCACCGGCACTAATACTGTTGTCGATGATGTCAGCCAGTGCGGTGGCGGTGTTGTAACCGAGCCCTCGCAGAGCTTCGATCATAATTGCTGCATTCGGTGGTGCATGGCGCATAGTCGTCATTCTTCTTCTTCCTGCATCTCACTCAACGCGGTTTCCCACTGTTCGACAAAGCCGCCTAATTTCGACGCCCGGCTATGATGACGGAGCTTACGGAGCGCTTTGGCTTCTATCTGACGTATCCTTTCTCGTGTGACATCAAACTGTTTACCTACCTCTTCCAACGTGAAATCTTGCGTCATGCCGATGCCAAAACGCATTTTTATGATCTGTGTTTCTCGTGGCAACAGCGTATCCAGAACCGATGAAATATGTTCTCTTAGCTCCAGAGACTGAACGGGAGCGCTAGTGAAATCCCTTCTGGTCAGAAGTGTGCCTCCAAACAACGCTGCTTCGCGGTCCTTGGCGTCATCATGAAAATCGCCAATCAGCGCCGTCTGTTCTTCATATTTATCCATCCGAAGAAGCTGACGCTCTGGCAGGTCGGTCATTTCCTGCAACAGTCTGAGTGTGGGCGTTATCCCCTGGCGATGCAGCAACTGATCCCGACTGCTCTGCCAACGCCTAAATTGCTCATAGAAGTGAACGGGTAAACGGATGAGTTGCGCCTGATCGGCAATTGCACGGGTGATCTTCTGGCGGATCCACCAAGAGGCATAGGTTGAGAATTTAAATCCGCGCCGATAGTCGAATTTTTCAACGGCCTTGATCAAGCCCAGATTGCCTTCTTGGATCAGGTCCTCGACATCTAATCCTCGCCCGCTGTATTTTTTCGCAATCGCGACTACCAACCGCAAATTGGCGTGGATTAACCCCTCCCAGGCCTCTCTGTAGTTACTGACATACAGACTCATTTTATGGCATTCATAAGGAATGAGCGTTCGAGCACGCTCGACTATCAGTTGCAGGTCAGCGTACTCCGGACGGGGAATATGATTGTCCTGGTACTCTTCTGCTTTTCCACTTCTCAGCAGAAAGAGCAGATCGTTAAAGCTGATGCCGTCTTCGCCATCGGATGCGGAATACATCTCCTCATCCGCTTTTTCAGCGTCGTCTTCCTCTTCAGAAATCTCAGCCGCTGGCACCGGAAATCGATTCGGATGCAGCAACTGAAGATATTCTGCTTCGGGTAATTCCGCCAGGATAGTCATCAAATTGATAAGCGCCGTATCCATGCGCTGCCCGAGTCGTTCTTCCTTTGTTTTATCCACGACATCCCATTGGCGAATATCCACAAGATAACGTTCAAAGATGCCGGACTGCCGCAATGCACCGAAAGCGTCAAACCAAGGCTCGAGATAGTCACTCGCCGTTAGTTCTCCATAGGCAGCACTTTCCGGGAAAGCATCATCGCCATCCACAATCAGAGGTAAATCCTTGATCAATGCCTCTACGCTGACCCGTAGTTCAGGCCACGGCATACCGAAATCTTCTTCCCCGGCAAACCGGATGTCACGCACAGAGACACGACCGGCATTCAGTGCGCCAGCGAGCAATGTTGAGAGATGAGGATAATTTTGCGAAGAGTGAGAAACTGGCGTCGGCGGGTCAGGGAGCGTGAGTTCGATATCGCTCCACTCAGCAGTGTCATCTTTCGGGCGATAGCGGGATAATAATTGCTGAACCTCAGCGGAAGCGTGTCGTAATGTTAGATTATCTTCGGCGGGTTCCGATTCGACTTCAGCGTCCCACAGCATGAAATCCATTGCGGCTTCGGTTTCGGGAGGTTCTGTTTCAACTTCATCATCGGCTTCGACTTCAACCTCAACCTCAACTACGGTATCATCGACTGGCCCTCTTGCTGGTTGCTGCCCGGCAGGCGAATGAGATTGCTGATGACGGGCCAAAAGATCACGTAGCATTTGCTCCTGTGCGAGGTCACTGGCGCAGAACCCGAGGTTGTTTTGATGTTCAACATCGACACCCGCATGCAACAACATTTCGCAAATAGCGAAATGCCCATTCTGGGCCGCAATCATCAATGGGCTATTTCCCAGAGAATCTCGTGAATCTTTCGGTAATCCCCTGCTGAGATGAAGCTCCACCACGGAGAAGACCCCGCTTTTTAGCGCCCGAATAAGTAAAGGGGGAATGCGATAAAACTCAGAAATAGTACGATTCATGTTGACCGTCTTTCCTTGTAAACCTCACACGCAGAAATGCAATCTATCTTAAAGGGGGAAAGTCGAATTTGGTACTATACATAAATAAATTATCATTTTAAGTGTCAGCATTCGTCTCCTTGTTGTGGAATGATTATTAAGGCGCAATATGTTGGATTTTTCACTAACACAAAGGGGCGCTTGCCATAGCCCTGAATGCGTTCCCACTGAAAGTCCCTGAAGTGGAGTTGAAATTTGTCCAGATTCCCTACAAAAGACAACTCTATATAACCTACGATCTTTCCATAAAATGACGCCTGTCTTCCGGCGTTAAGATTACAATAATCAGTTCTTTTCGAGGAATGGTACGTTCCCCAAATCTGGTAGGCCAGAGACACTGCAACTGAAGAAGAATTTAGATATTTTAATGTCATGTTACTGGTAAACCCGCGTCACCGAAATGACTTCGAGCGGTAGCAGAAAGCTCAGTACGCGGGTTTAAATAGCTGAGTATTTCAGGGGGACAGAGGCTCGCTCCCTTGAACGTGAAGAATGGGAGCGCGAGCTGGCGCTTAAGAATGCCGGGAAGATGCAGAACGGCTGGCGCGGGCAGAACAGCAAAGGAGAGTGGCATGAGCATTGAATGGGATGGTAAAGGCTTACCGCCGGTTGGGTGTGAGTGCGAGCGCGAAGTACCGGGAGGGTGGGATAAGTGCAAGATAAATTATCTATCTGATGCCGTGATAGTTTATGAAATGATCGGTAGTGGTAATGAGTACGCAAGCAATCCATATCGTTTCACGTTCCGCCCCACCCGCACCGAAGCAGAGCGCAGGCGCGAAGAGGCAATCAAAGCCATTCATGAAGAATGGCCTGGCTCTCCTGTACTTTGGGACGCATTCGAGGTGATCTATAACGATATCGCCGCCGGTAAAATATCCGGCATAAGGCTGACCGATGACGCCGGAAGCTGACAACGCCATTAAAAGCACCGCGCGCACTACACTGAAAGAATACGCAAACCCAAACAACACCCTCACGTACCGCCAGATACTCGACAAGCATTCACCCAAAATAGCCGCATTGATCCCCGCAAAGCATCGCGGACGGGCATGGCTATGGCTGAACGGTGTCTGTCATCAGGAGGCGCGTGGTGGATAAGGAGATGAAATGAGCAAATTTACTTTCGTAGTTGAATTCGAAGATGGGAAAGAGCCGGCCTTTGGTATGGGAACAGAAATTCTGGGCGGGCGGCTGTGCAGCGCATCATTTTTCGACTACAGGGACGATCACTTTACTGATGATGAGCGCGACAAAATTACTGAGGTAATCGAAGAAGCCGTAAGTATTGGCGACATGAGCGAGGATTTATCTTCATCTTTGATCGAAAAGCTGGACTTACTCACCTGCTAACTACCCTCCCCACATCGCAACCAAAGAGGCCGCTATGGCAAATGATGAACCGCTCACCCTGGCGGAAGCCGCTGCATTTCTTAAAGTCTCGCCGCGCACGGTTAGCAACATGATAAAGCGCGGCGATCTTGTCGGCCGGCAGACCGGCGGAACGTCCGGCAAATACCTGGTGCTGCGTTCTGCCTGTATTGATTATCTTTCCAATCCACCTCAGAATCGCCCGGCGAGCATGGGGGATAGCGCCAAAGGAGTAGCACTATGTCAATCACCCTCAGAAACGGAGTATGGCACTGTCATTTCTTTACCCCGGCAGGCAAAAGAGTTAGGCGCTCGCTTGGCACTGCGGACAAGAAGCAGGCCTTAGAGCTTCACGACAAGCTGAAGGCGGAGGCCTGGCGAGTCGATGAAATTGGAGATTTACCGACACGGACATTTGAGGATGCCTGCCTGCGCTGGCTGGATGAAAAAGAACACAAGCGTAGCCTTGACGATGACAAGGTAAAGATGGAGTTCTTCGTGGGACACTTTTCTGGCCGTGACATATCCACCATCACCGGCGAGGAAATACAAAAGATCGTCAGCAAGATGGTGAACCGTAACCACCGCCGGAAATGGGAAGTTCAGCGTGACGCGGCATTACGGGATGGGAAACCCGTGCCGGATTTTAAGGATAAGCCGGTCAGTGCTGGTACCAGAAGCCATTACCTTTCGTTCATGCGCTCGCTGTTACGCGCAGCGGCAAATGAATGGGGGTGGATAAAAACGGCACCGGTTATCAAAACGAAGAAGCCGATCAGCAAAAGGATACGCTGGCTGACGCGGGAGGAAGCGAATAGGTTGATTGATTGCGCGCCGGACAGCATCCGGCCGGTAATCGTGTTTGCGCTTTCTACCGGGCTTCGCCGTTCAAACATTATCGATCTGGAATGGACTCAGGTGGATATGCAAAGAAAGGTAGCATGGATAAATCCTGAGAACGCCAAAGCGGGCAAGGCTATTGGCGTGGCTCTGAATGATACGGCATGCAGGGTACTAAAGGAGCAGATAGGGAAGCATTCCCGTTGGGTGTTTGTTCATACCAAAGCGGCCACCAGGCATGATGGAACAAAAACAGCAGCCGTCAGGAAAATGCGTCGTGATGATAACACGTCATGGCGGCTGGCACTCAAGCGGGCCGGGATTGAAGATTTCCGCTTTCACGATCTGCGACATACCTGGGCAAGCTGGCTGATACAGTCTGGCGTTCCGCTTTCTGCTTTACAGGAAATGGGAGGCTGGGAATCGATAGAAATGGTACGCCGGTATGCGCATCTGGCACCGAACCATCTGACCGAGCATGCGCGTAAAATTGACTCACTTTTGGGAAGTCACGACACAAATACGACACAAGGCATAAATCAGGTGGGATTGAAACTAGCGTAAGCTATTGATAATTAATGGTACGCCCTACAGGATTCGAACCTGTGACCTACGGCTTAGAAGGCCGGTGCTCTATCCAACTGAGCTAAGGGCGCATGGGGAACAGGGTCGGATTATACGGCGCGAAACCGTCGAGTC
>Ga0157364_1004173_pt1 | contig 14350 bp, 7 predicted proteins | sample AttsexASBM2_FD_111476 | JGI IMG/M metagenome (GOLD analysis project Ga0157364, IMG submission 111476) | Fungus gardens microbial communities from leaf cutter ant in Ribeirão Preto, State of São Paulo, Brazil - Atta sexdens ASBM2 | ecosystem: Host-associated > Fungi > Mycelium > Unclassified ... | reverse complement strand
TTTTAAATTTACTTTTAAGATATTTTAAGGTAAAGTAGTTCCTCTTTTGTGCACTAAAGAGACATAAAGGGCATCAGTAGGTGTAACGGTAAAAAAAAGAATCGCAAAGACGAAGAGACGTGAAGAGGGTCATTCTCAAGTGTACTGAGGGCTCTGTCTTTATCGGCTCTGTCTTTAATAAAGTTTACGAGGACACTGGTAGATCTATTGTTCAAATTTTAGAAAAATGGTAACTCTCTAAATTATTTTTATTAAAGGTATTTCCAGTATTCCCGATTTGCGGTTATCAAAAGAAAACAATTAAGTTAAAGTGATTTTTTTGGTGATTTATCAGGCACTGTCTCATAAATTTCTAAAATTTTATTAACAATTATATTGAATTTTATACTTATTTTAAAATTTATTGATAATTTATTAGTATTATAATATATTAGTAATGTGTCCTAAAAATTTTTATTTCATAAAAAAAACTGTAAATATATTTTAATAAGAATATAATTATAACGTAAAACAAGATGTGTGTTATTAAAATTGTGTGTTACTAAAAAAAATATTTTATCAGAATTTTCTATTTTTAAATTATTTTATATAAAAAGTATGCAGTTAATGCTTTGCAGAGTTTATATTATGTAAAAGGAATGGTAAATGAAATAGACAGTTGTGACATATTTTGTCGACTATATAAAATTAGTATAAATGGTAAAGTTCGAGTAAAGGGACAACGTCGTCCGATAAAAAAAAACTCGAATTTACTGTCTGAGCGTGACAGTCACTGTATCGGACAGTTGTAACAGTCGTTGCGGAAGTCGTGCGTCGGACTCTATATTGTGGAAGGCGAATCAGCGTTGGAGAGCTTCCGTGGCACGCCAATACCGTCACCGCACACCGCAAAGTGGTTATAGAATTTTTCAGTTGAAAAATCCGTTTATCCCGGACTCCACCTTATCTGAAAATGGTGCCTTAAGACGATATTCACTACAATGGATTTCTGGACGTAAAACGCGCAAACGGTCTGACCTGGAATAGTGACTTACACACGTCCAGTATTCATCTGTACACGCGCGGATTTTCTTCGACAGAATTGTTTTGTTTTACGTTAACATTTTCATAAGAGAAAAAATTGTAAAACAGAGATTCGAGGCCATTTAAATCGGAAGGATATAATAGAAACGTTTTTTTAGATCTATATATATTCGTATTTCTGATTAAACATTTACATACAATATATAAATATTTACTCAATAAAAAAATAGTAAAATTAAATTAATTATTTTTATATTAAATGAATATATGTTTATATATTTAGTAAATATTTATTTAAAAATTCAAACACATATTTATTAAAATTTAGTATTTTTTTCAATGTATAATAGATATAATATATTTTTAAATTCGTATATAGTTATCATACAAACGCTATCATTAAAATTTCTTGTTTCATGATAAATCATAGATAATAACGGACAAAGAGGATGAGAACGCATTAAATTTTTATTGGTCTCGTGCACATGATAAAAATCGATACGACGACTTTAAGCGTAACAGAAACGCGCTCGGAAATAAAGTTGGAGTTTATGAAACGGCCGCAATCGTGACGCCCGCGAATCCCGGTCCATTCGAGTATCGCTCGAGAAGTCGGAATCGCCGGCAAAATTGTTTCTATTGGCATCGATATCGCGGAACGAGCACTTTCTCACAAGCTCGAAATGGCAGCGGAGTTTTTCGACTGAGAAATCGGTTTCCTCGCGATGCCACGTTATCGCGGAGAAAGGAGGAAGAACGCGGAGATTCGTTTCGCGGACCATACTCCTGGCACGTTGTGTTTTCGCACACTCTCTTGTAAGCGAACATTCCGAGCTCGTTTCGGGATGAACGGAATTTCGCACCATTCTGTACCGTGTCATACATTTGCCAAGCGATGTGGTTATGCAAGTGCTGACGCAGGCGGTAACACTTCGTATGGTTAGATAGGACGAAACTTCATTGTGTCAGCCAAGTGCATCGGACAAGATGGCATCTTTTGTCGCGGATCTGAGAATTTTCATAGCCTGCTGACGTGATTCGACTTTCTCCGCCACGCGAAGCTTTCACAGCGTCTGCGAGACTCGGGGAAATTCGTTTCGAGAAATTGTGCACTTCAATCGCAATTTGTCCGGATACTTTTAGCAAAATGCACGAGCGACGCGAGGATATTAAAGTTGACTGTATTGGTGGCATCGACAGACGGGGTCAAATCCTTTGTCGTTATTATATAATTTAGGAATGAGAGCAAAATATATAAAAGGCGATAGTGACATCAAACGATATCATACAGTCACATATCTTTCTTTATAAGAAATAACTGAAATTGATTTCCGGCGAATTGGATTTCATAAATATTAACGGATTCCCACTGATATAAAATTAAAAAATAAAGATCAGCAAAGTAATCTGAATTGCAGAGTCGTCAAAACAAGTCCATTGATACGAATATGCCAGAAAGATCGGATTCATCGCAAAGTTCGCTCGTGCATGGCCAGCCATTGTGCAATTCAGAATGGATTGGGCAAGATAATGTCCTTTGTGCCATCGACGATATCAGCAGCATAGTGACTCGATCCCATTCGCCTTTTTCAAGTAAAGCTCCCTGAGACACCGCCGGATTTACTTGAATAACTTCGAGTATGAACTTTATCCACGTATGCAGTGACGTAACTTGCCTGTAGTGTCCTCGTTGTGAAGAACTCTTGAAGCATCATCTTTTTTTTGCTGAATTGCACAAATATCGTAAAATAAAACGCGTTAGTTAGCAGATTATTTTTTATCAAGTAACTTTTTTTATCGTGTAACGAACGACGGACAGGTATTTCCACTTTTCACCACTCTAACGTGTCAATAGAATAGGGTCTGTTGAAAAAGAAACGGCGCGTTGAAGTTGTTGCATAATGCACTCGTTTCACTGCAATGCATTCAGGAACATCGCAAACGGAGGAATTAAATATTTCTATGCCTGCAATGGCAAAGAAACGGGCAACGGATCGATAATGCAGGAGACATAAAACAGCCGGTGCGCAAAATGAGGACTGGAGAACCAGCAGGTTGGCCGTTGCCCGGCCATACATCAAACGACAACGCATATCTGGCCCTAGGAGATCTCATAATAGAGTACAAAGCTGCCCTCGTTATAATTCATGACCGCTGAGGTATCCTGGGGCTGACCGAATTATTACTTCATAAGAATAGGGAGGAATGACGACAAGACGCACTGCTAGATTCTCTGGAACTACATCGCGTACGATCAATCTTGCATTGTATGTACGTAGCATTTTATAAAGCATTTTATAAAGAATTTTATCAAATCTGACTAACAAATAATAAGGATTTCCATTTACGTAAATTACATATTGATAAGTTACAATATGTGTAGTTTACGTAACACATGATTTTCATTAAAATTAACTAATGTTATATTAAAAATCTTTAATGCATGCTTTTTTTCATTTAATCGCAAATGAATAATATTAATTGAAAATATCCATTAATTTTTGCATGCATTTGATCTTTCAAAAGCAAAATGATATGTGATATGTGATTGATTATTTTACATCAATTTACTACTTTGATTACTTTGTAGTAAGAATTAATTTATGATTAATTAATCAAATTAGTCTACAAATTACAGTTACATACATAAATCAAATAATTTGTAGAGTTAATTATGTAAATGCTTTATGAAATCATTGTGATATACGGAGAAATTATAATATTATTACATCAAATAAAATTCTTAATATTAATATGTATGATCCGAAATTATTGTTGAAGTAAATTTATTTGCAGCAAAATATGCAACGAATCATATTGATTATGATTCAATTATGTGTAAAACAAGTTTCATTCAAATGAAATATAAATACACAAAAGAATTAATCTGTTAAATCTGTTTTGTAAAGTAAATACGTGGAAAATTTAAATTTTGTTTCATACAGCAAAATAATTTTCTGCAATTTCTAAAACTGTCGATAAATCGATTCTTTTCTATGTCAAGTGGATCGCACGTGTTTATTGAGCCAGGAAGTAGTAACTGCGAGTACGATCAGACTGCGTGCAAGTAGCGAAATCTTGTTACGTCAGCCAGAAGATACAGGCAAATAGATAGTTGCATCGCTCCCCCGAAACACATCCGCAATTCCGTAACGTTTATTTTCTCCTATAATTTTTCTCCTGACATTTTGTTCTATGGAAGTTGGTATTTTCGACGTGGTCATAATTCTTCGCATGACGGCAGCCCAAAGTCGAAATAAAAATCTCAAATCTTATAAAATATGTGTGTTATTTTTGGAAAAATAATACTGTCTATGTGTAAGATATATTATTTTAATTTTGTGTAAAACTAAATAAACCAATTGCTGATTGTAATTTACGTAGCTAATGCCTCTCTATGTTCGCATACGATAACACAAACCCATAAAAAAATTTTCGGAAACAAACTTAAATCAAAGAAGATATTTTTTACAGATTTTGAATAATACTTAACATTAAAAAAGCAATTTTTTTGTTTCTTACACTATATTTAATTTATCAAAATACATTTAAATCAATGTCGCATTTTAATGTAATATAATATTTACTTTTGCTATTTCCTCAAGGTTTCAATTTTCACGAATTTTTCATTTTTCTCGACTATCTAAAAAACCAAATGTGATGGAGCGGTTTAAGAATTTAGATACAGCGATCCAAAATCTATAAAAAAACATCTAATACTCTGGTTTGAGTTTCTCTCCAAATTTTTTTTATTCCTGTGTAATTTTCAATATGTAAATCTTACGCTCAAATCCTGTAAGATTTTCTTTGTAGACCCCTTTAAAGTTCAATCGCAATGGTGGATTTACAAACATATATCGCATGTAAATCTCTCCCGGGATCCTTATCTCGACACTCGCAGCGCATTGATATGTTTAATATATATCGACTGGCATATCGAGTTTCGTGATGTATGCGGCATGCAAATAACGTAGATCTTCTAGTATCGGTAAATATAATGGAAATTACAAGAGGAAGCAATCGATAACGAATATCGTGTTTGCGGAACACTATGGTGACTTTGTAAGTTCAATTCGTACGCGCGCAGTAGTTCAATGTTTGAACGATGGTCGGAGAGTCAAATATTATGCACTATATAGCAATGAGCGCCATGATCGAATGAATCTCTCGATGACTTTCTGTGGTCAAACATACATTTCTGATGAGAATTTTAAGTGTGCAATAAACGGCTTTGTGCAGAGAACGATAAAGTCCGGCAAAGCTGGCCTCTGATTAATCAATACAATACGTACATTCGTGTTACAATCTCATTCAACGGAGATCATATAACATTTACGTATTGTTTCTGGTATCGGCTATCGGATTTCTTGATTGCTGTTTAAAGGACAGTGCAAGCGAATATGAGTGAATAAATACCTATTTTTATCCTTCGTTATGTCATTTTTAAAAATACTATTTATACACATAATGATAACATAATTTTTGCTAAATAAATTTTGTAAACTTTCTCTTTGCATGCGAGCAAGCGTACGTGTATTTACTTTCAATACTTCAGCTAATACAAAATATCCATGACGGATATTATATATACAATATAATCTCATCAGTCACCGTTTATACAGACCTCAGACATCACGTTGATTCTCTCGTGATTCATGAGGTCATGCACCAACGCAACTAACAGAATCTCCGCATTGCCCCATCAGGAATCAAGGCGATTACTTGCCCAGCGCGTGTGTGCCAGGGAGAAAACGAAGTTTACGTCACGGATCGTATCCGATAACTCATGCGGATCCGAATTCGTCCCGACAGCATGTTATACAGAATTAATCAAATGGACGTAAACTGATACGAATTCCCTTTTGCTTTGAAGCAAAATTAATGACATCTTGTATTATATCATCTATAGTTAGAAGGTACGAACAAATTAACATCGATAGTAAATTATAATTGAGGAAACTTTGCATTTAAGGAGCTTCGCAGATAAAAAATACGACATGATCGCATATAATGAAAAAGAAAAATGCAGAAACTTATTGTTAGATCTAGTAATAAAGGCAAGAAGTCTCTTCAGGGTAAGATTGCTTGAGAAAGAGTGCAAATGCATTTTAAATGCGATGATACAAACACTTGGCTTTTCGATAAACATGCGTTTGATATCAAAGTGCAATAAAAACATCTAGTTTTCAATTTAAAGCTTCTGATTTTACTATAGATTCTGAGATCAATGATCCGTGAGAAGTGAGAAAATAGATACATAATGAAAATTCTTGCAAAATATATTAAAATAAAAATAATATTCAACAAAACAATATTTGCATTTGATACAGTACTCTTATAAAATATATCGAAAATTCTCCTTTTACTTCGAAATAGAATAAAATTATATTTATTTCAATTCGAAAGCTGTCATATAACTTGTTTTGTTATCTGGTTAGGCATAATTCAATTTCAAATATATAGTTATTTATTGATTCACAAGGAGAATTTTTTATATTGTATATTTATTTAATAATTATAATTTTTTATATATTTTTTATATATTGATCTATCGATTGCAAATGTTTTCTTTATAAAAAAATACATTTAATATAGTTTGCAAAAATTTTCTTTATTAATTAATAAAGAAAATTTAATTTTTCTCATTTCTGACATCACAATTCAAGATGGCTGCAAAAGTATGCAAGAACCTTATTAGCTATATAATATAATAATTTTTTTTCCTAAAAAACACGTATTAAGAAACTGCAAATATCTGCAGATATAAATATAAGAATAATTATTTTTATTTAAAAACAATTATATAAAAAAAAATTAAAAGATAAACTGTAAATGATAAACTTAGGATTAGCATTTAGAATATTTCAATAATCCTATAATGAGAATTAGGATATTAATCGCATATTTAGTAACAATACGATATTATTTATTGTGAAGTATATATATTGTGGCAGATTCAATATTAGCTGCATTGATAATGAATTAATTAGTTATGGAATTGGATCATAGTAGTATAGTTTCTCTGATCAAGATATACGTCGATCCGTGTAATATACTGTGGCAATGAAATAATTATACTAATTTGCGATTATATTCCAGATATACGATTGTTATCGTACGCGAATAATTAATTATAAATTCTATTGTTTCAAAGTTTGTTTGAACAAAGATATTTCCACAACAAAACTGTTTAAAGTCTCCTTTGATTAATTAATCTTGACTTCATATGATAGTTGTCAAGTGTACTTCGTTTTACTATTGTCAGCCATATATAGAGACTGAAATTTCGAATAGTATTTCCGTACGCTCAACGAAAGTGATGAGAGTCAGCCTATGTTTTTATTAGCGGTATATTGGATGCGTAAGGTAACAAGAGCAGACAATATCATTAAGTGCGAGAACCGCCTATAAAAAAACTTTGCAAACTCAATTCTATTGCTTCCCCAATTTCCGTCGTCCCATTGCTTCTTCCTTGCGGGTTAACCGTTAGAATCGAGTCGAAACCCTTTCACGACCTTCGTCTTAGCAAAAAGTACCATCTCTTTTTCTAAAACGCATAACTTCGCCCTGGCTTTGACTTCCTGTATTTTTGTGTCACATCTGCCAAGCAAGGAAGCGCAAAAATTCATCTCGCGCAGAATGCGTTGCAGAGCATGTTCCCGCGCCGATTTTCCTGAAGCAGGATTTACCTCATAGCGTGATATGTACAGATTCACAATATTTTTCTATCTATTCGCAGAGACATTTTTCACCATGTTTTTCAGAATAATACACACAGAACTAACTTTACGAAGAATATCAGCGATATAACATTTGCAATAAAAGAGCTTTTCTGTCATCTTTACAGTCGATATAATACAAAGTATGACATTTCATCTTTCTAATAGAAAACATGCACAATGATTTTGATTATATTAATTATTAGTTATAGAAAGAAGACAGTAATGCTACATTTGAAAATTTTCATAAATTATTTGTTTGAATAGTAGCAGCTAAATATTTATTAAATATAAAGATATATTTATTTGGTACAAGAACCATTAATTTGATTAATAATCATTTTTTTATTGAGTAAATATTTATTTACTGTAAGTAAATATTTAGTTGGCACTATTCAAATAAATATTTATTATTAAAATTTAGTTTTTTTTTCTCAGTATATAAAGCTCGATATTTGTTTTATATTTTAAAAGATGCTGTATATTTATTATATATGTGTAAAAATACGCGAATCATATGCCATAATATCCACATAATATGCACTTAACTAATTACATTTTAATAAAGCATACACGGCAATGAGAAAATTAATGTACACATGGAAATGCGATTTATTGCAAATAACATCATGATACTAATTACCAATATATTATACCGATACATTACAGAGATAACCGATTAATCTTTCTGACAAACAGTCGATCCTAGCATGATTTTCAGCGACAAGATATAACAGCAGATATCGCAACAACTATAATTTATATTCATTGCAAACATTATACAATGACCGTAAACAGGGGAAATGTACATACCCATAGTTCCACGCGAAACTTTATACATGGATGAGTTTCGAGCGGCTAACAACGTTTGACATGTAACAACGGTACCAACGATCTATGTGTATCGGTAAGAATTTATGATCGCGGCTTTATCGCTTTTCTTGGGAGTAACTCAAACTCCTTGATGGTTTGAATGTATTGGAACTTCATGCTGCCTTTTGAATTTTTCATGATATAAAAAGAAGTGTATATGTGTTCGTGCTTGTGTGTGAGTATTATGTCAGAGCGTACGAGGATAGATTGCGCCTAGATGGATCAGAAGAATTACAACAGGAATATATTTTGCGATCCTATCGTGTAGAGGAACTGTCAATTACAGTTTTACATTCGGGCCTGTGCAAAAAATTTCTTGATGTTACGTGTTTATGAATGCATTTACATATTACATTCATAATGCAATAAAAGATTGATTTAAAATGTAGAATTTCAAATTCCCGAATATTTAATATTTCACGATATATATATATAATATTTGTGTGCTATTACCTTTTCCAATAAAAGTATATACCTGATAGGTGAAACGAACGTCAGATTGATGCCAGATTCGCTTCGCAGGAAATTACTGGAAATATTCACAGTGGCATATGCAGAAATGGATTTCTTGTACTTTGATCATGCTTATGTTAATAAAAAACGTAAAAATATGATATATATTTCTTCTTTAATAAATTAAAAAATGTGTTTATAATGAAGTAGAAATTTTTAGATATCCACTACGAGAAATTGCGAATAATCTGTTTTCTTTTATCATCAATTTTCTAGGATAACTGAATGAAAGTTCGTCTTCACAAATGACTACGTACGACTATTTTATTGTACTTAGACTGAAAGAAATATTACTTCTCAGTATTTGCGAGATCTTGCTGCTTTTCTTCGGCGGAATAACTGCTGTTTGGCGGCCTGAATGTATGGCAGCTTGTCATGATATCGCATGAATTTCCAGCGGTACGCCGCGATCTTACCGATCATTTGCGAGGAATAATATCCGCCGAGAGAATCATGTAGCTGCCAATAGTAGTGTATAAACGGGTTGATCGACCGACAGGCCAATTTCTGCGTTCTTTTATTTCTTTTCGCCGTCTTCTTGCTCATCCCGAAATGCTTGTCTTGTGAGGAGACTGTCTGACAGTAAATCATATCATTCATCGACTGTACCGATGCATTTAAAAAATGAGAAACTTATCCCGCTGCCTTTCACAATGAATCTAGAATTTATTCCACGAGACAATTTTAATTCTGAGTAACCGCATCTTCGATGCGTCTCCGACGATTTTATCAATGAATAATGCGAAGCGAATGAATATTGCGATGGATTGAGAGACAAGCGACAATAAATCCCGACCATCTTTTATTATTTTATTCAATTCCGTTAAGCTTATTTTTTACACACATAATATAGCTTTGCTTTTTAAAATAAATAATTCGTATATTGCTCATTTGCTATAACACATGGAAAAAAATGGATAGTCTTATAAGTCTAAACTATTCTAGCTATTTTTATCAAACTTGTAACAAACTTTACTTGCCTTAAAATAAAAAATACCGGAGGTGTAAAAAGATAAAAAGTATGTTACAATTATAATAAATTCATTCAAATGATCTTAAATAAATCATACTTTTCTCAGAAGATTGTAAGTACGAACAATTCTCAAAACTTTACACTTACACTTGTATTTTTTACTGCGCAATAAATCTTGTTAACGCAAAGGTAAAAAATATTCATTGATAAGGTACATTTTATTGAAATGTATGATTAATGTGTATATAATTTGCAGATTAAGAAATAGTAATAAATTATAGTAATAAATTATAACATAATAGTAATAAATTGTAGCATAAATTTTATAATATAAATTGTACGACGATCGTTCATTTACTAGAAAAATAAAGTAACTTTACAAATGATTACTTGTCCCTATATATATCTGTCAATTTCATAAAATTTACATAAAATTCTAGAGCATATTATTTTTTTCCGTGAATACCTCAAAAAGCAAAGATTTTCAGAAAATATTTCAAATAATTAAAATTTTGTAATATTAATTTTAAAATGCAATTTTAATACAATAATAATTGATTGAAAAACTCAACTAAAAGAACAAAAATATGTTTTTTATGTTCTTTTTTTTTCTTTATGTTTTTTCTTTATGTTCTCTTTCCGCAAGTAACTAAAAAAATAACAATTTTTTAGATATGTCGTTATAATAAAATGAGCAATATATATGTTATATGCATGCAAAATAAATATATGTATATTGTTGTTATAATATATACATGTAATCTATACATCTATATAGGATCTAATCTATAATATGTACATCCAATCATGTGTCTAATTGTGTCTAATGTATATGTATAATGTTCAATATTTAACATATTAACATGTTTAATAGTACTTGTTTAATAATAATGGTAATATTAAAGAATTTAAAGAAGCAAGATATATTCGGAAAACACAAATGTAATACATTGACATACGTTATGTAATAAACTACTTACATGGCGCTACGAGTATCAGGTATATCACGATTGCTCGGAAGACCGTCGGAGGCTTCCTGATTGAATTTATTCCTCGCGTATGGGTCCTCGCCTGCACGTAGACCACCTCTTGAAACGTACCTGTTGCACAAAGAAAATTATTGCCGTGAATTTCTTGTTATTTTTTCTAAAATCTTCCGTCAAACCTGATATTCAGGTTTATGTGTATTTATCGTGTCGAAATGATCGTACCGTAAAATGTATCTATCGTAACGAATATATATTAGCACGATTATAATAGCAATGTCGATGGATGGCGTGGATGGATAATGAAACATTCCAATGTAATATAGCAATAACACGCGGATATGTCCCAACAATGTGTCCCAACAATGTTGCAGTTTCTAGTTTGTGAAAAGTTAATGGATCGTTGCAAAAGAATCCCGAAGATAATAGATAATGTTGAACGTGCGAAATAATTAATGCCAATGTTCCAACTCCGGACAGAAGTCGGAAGTCTCGCTGCAGCCGAATCAATATTACACTCGCAAATGCGTTCTGGAATGTCTAAGAGCGTTCGAGCCGACACTGAAAATATGCTCGCGAGTAAATGATGTTCGAGGTGCATATCGCGAAGCTAATAATAGCGAAGGAAGATCAACGTCCAGACTCACCCCTGTTCGTCAAAGTAATTCCACGTCACTCTCGGATCCGGAGTCGGTGCTGGTAGAAGCTCGGATGACATTACAATGGCCGTACCGTCTGGATCCATATAGCCGCCGGAATTTCCGCTGGCGGAAAGCGCCAGGGACGCGGGTTCTTTCAGCCGTAAGGCTCTGTTTTCATTCTGCTAAAGAAAACATTAGTTTCAATTAGAACTTGTCACATTCGAATTATTATAGACGTCGCGTAGCTATTAAAAACAGTTTAGTAGGGTTTTCAGAACTTTCAATAATTCCTAACTGATCTAGAGTTGTTATATCAATTAATCATATAATAGTCGAGTGCATCTTGAGGAATGCATACTGGAAATTTGTATTTAATAAACATTCTACAAATAAATTTTCATTAATTTAGGAAACTCCACTCTACGCTCTTCAGATTGTACTATCGATACGTTTGAAATACGGTTAATTGTATTTCGCAATATAATACAATTAGATGCATCTCCATTCTCGTTGAACACATCCTGCCACCTAAGCAATTTCGAGATCGACGGGACAGGAAGACCCTTTGTAACTCAACCTCGACTCCTTGCTTAGACCACTTGGCTTCGGCGCAGGAGTGAATTGTAAGGCAAGACGGTCTGCGTATTGACACATCATCGATATACGCCGTATTGATTTCGAGTCGCTATGGAGTTACGAAGGTCTTCGTATCGCAGTTGCATTGTGCCTTTGCCAATGGATGTGTATTGTAATGTCGCGATATATAGGTCATGAATTTCGCTCATCAGGTTTCCGGGGACACACCCGCGCGGATTCGTTCCCTCGCGATACCGGAGATTTTCCGCGACATTTCTGGAGATAACAGCGAACATTTTCACGGGCATGACGCAGGCACGTACGAGACTTGTGGAGTTACGTGAACAAACTTAAAATCGCCCTCGTGTTTCCGGGAGAAAATGTAAACGTGGCGATCGGCAAATGCTACCGCGGTACACCGACCGCTTTCAGTCGGATTACTTTCGGTCGAACACTCGTGGCTTAACAATGGACGTTTGTAGAATATTCGAAATAACCAGCTCGCTTGTTATTCAATAAGTTTTTTTTTTTCAAATACATCTATATTAATTTATTTTTAAACAAAATCTATTGTCTAGAATTTTAATGATATATTGAAAAACATTTCGTGATTGTACAGTATTCAAAAGACTGAACTGCGCGATTAAACAACGGAGGTTGTCGGATCAATTGTCGAATAGCAGAATGGACGCAGCAACCGGAGAAACGGTAAGCGCCTTGAGACCTATAGAGAGTAAGCGTGATAAGTGCGTTTTGCACTAGAACTATTAATGCATTGCATTGTACGCTGAAGCGGGCGAGCAACCGTTAATTTCACCGCGATTCTTCTCCGTCGGAAGCACCTCCCCCGACTACAATCCAAATGGCAGTATTTTCCGCGAGCACGGATCGTTAACCTTACGACGTCGATCTCACGCGCGAAAACATCCAACAAAAGAAGGCGAATAAAGCGAAGAAGTATAAAACGTTGGGCGTGACAGCCGATGAGGCGCCGTTGAAATGAGGATGAGTTAGAGCGTAGGGAACCTAGCGTGCCGAGGCAATGCATTCGTGATGAAATATTAATTCACGGGTCACGGATCGAATTACAAACGGAAGCACACTTGGATGGTCAGTCTGCGGCAAGCTGTTGCATCCGGTTCCACAGCGGTTGGGTTCACGTGACGTCAAACACTCGCGTTGTTGCATAAAACTCGCATGAAGTGTCCTTATATGATCCAGTCTTCGAAGGGGTTGGACGCGAAAGTGTTGTGAATCAATATTTTAATTGTTTTAATTTATATGCTTTTCATCTTTTGTCATGCAATCGAATTCTTAAAAGCAAAAAGAGAATTTTATATATCTATTTTATATATCTAATTATAATTTTGATTGACAAGGATTTATATAATCGCGCAATTGCGTAACCATCGAATTCAACTAACTGTGACTTCAGTTTATAGGTTATAATTATGTAACTATCGCGTCACACCGAAATTGACAAATCCATGCCAGCGACGTATTGGCACTATTAGGACTGCCAGTAATATTGGATTTCAGTAAAGGCAATCTAATAACGTTGTACAGGTTTAACTGTGCATGTAACGTAATACTACTGTAAAGATATCCTATTGAGATGATTTAGTGTCTTTGGTTTGAAAGTTTGCATTCAATCGGGGAAATCATAATGCAAAATGTTTCTTTTAGAATATATGTAGAATATATGTAGAAGAATGATGCGTATAATTGGATAATTTCTATTCGCAATTACATTTTAATGTGTACATATATTGTATATTTAAATTAATTACATTCAGTAATTTATAGTTTAGTAATTTATAGTTTTTAAATTTAATAATTTGATAAAGTATTATTGAATTAACTGAAAGCAAAACTAACTTCTGCGGAATTTTTCGAAAAATAAAAATATTGACATTGCAATTATGTACATACATTGTTCTGCGCACATCTCTTGTTTTATTTATATTATGTTATGTGCTCCGATTATACTGTGAACTAGACAAACTTCTATAACTAAGTCTGTGTTATAAACAAAATATCATAAAT